>Ga0102907_1000001_pt1 | contig 91085 bp, 134 predicted proteins | sample Colrivmet1556B02_FD_79136 | JGI IMG/M metagenome (GOLD analysis project Ga0102907, IMG submission 79136) | Estuarine microbial communities from the Columbia River estuary - metaG 1556B-02 | ecosystem: Environmental > Aquatic > Marine > Intertidal zone > Estuary | place: USA: Columbia River...
AAGAATTATAAAGTTTATAAGAGTCAAAAGGATCCATTATATTGGTAGTTTGTTTCCTCTTTTTAATTTTACTAAATTATTTTCGATAGCTTCTGCTTCGAGTTTTGCTTTTAGAGATGGAGATAATAACTTTTTAATGTTAGAATAATCCATTCCTCTACTTTCAATTACATGTGTCATAGCATCTAGATATGACATATTATGATTATTGACAAACATTTCTACAGCAACATTAAACCGTTTCTTAGTCATAATTTTATGTTCTAATGGATCTATTGCTGTTTTTTTGTTCATCTTTCTACTCTTAATAATATACAGTCTTTGTTAATTCGACCGTTTGGTTTGTTTATTTTAGTGGTAAAGGTTTTCCATAATTTGTCTAACTGGAATGCAGTTTTATTTAAAATTAATGGTAACACTTCATCAGGTTTCCTTAATGTTGTAATCTTACTATTTTCATCCCAATTATATAGAGTTGAACCTCTAACTTCAAATCCAGATGTGCTATCTGATGTATACATTGTATACTTTCGCGTTTTAATATTATAAACATATAAACGAGATGCTCCTGGAATCATCACTGGATTAATAGAATGTAATTTTGATGTAATATCTGAATTACAATAATTAAGTTTTATAATTTGAGCATCAGAAGCCTTAGGTTTTTTTGCTCTTGGAATACGAGCAGCTTTTGCTGCATTTTTTAATCTATCAAGATCTGCGAATATACCTTCCATAGTTTTCATCATTTTCTTTAAATTCGCTGTTGTAATATGACTATAACCTTCAACTGCTTGATCGCATGTTTTATTGACTGCGTCTGATACAACATCATATTCGCCTCTAACAACATCTCCAAACATTGTTATAGTTGCACCTTTTAAATCGTATTGTTTAAATAATGCATACGTATCTATAGTTCTATTAAATTCTCCAGCAATCCAACCATCAACAACGAAATCCCAATCTTCATAAATTGTGCTATACATTTTTTGTTTCATTCTTTGTTGAATTGTTATAACGGGTTTTGCAGAAGCTTTTGCGTCTTTAATTTCTGCAACTCGAGTTTTTGCTAAATCGATTTTAAGTTTAATTTCTTCATTAACGGCTTCTAATTGTTCGGGCTTATGGACAAAACCTCTTTCAGTAAGCTTAATAATAGTTTTAATTCTAGATCCAAGTTCCCAATCTGTTAGTTTTTTGAGGGAATTTGTTTCTTCTTTAGTATATCCTAATTCTTCTACATATGTTAATATGCATTTTTGAAAATCCTTTGCACTCCAAAAATAATTATACCAATTTGCTCCTCGAATCCAATCCGATGAAGTCATTGAACTATTTTCATTATAACTTGGCTCTGGTCCCATATGAATATCTTCGATACTCTTACGGTTACCTCGCATTTTAATTCTTTTCTTTTCTGTAGCAGTTGCCATTATTAATCCTTGAGTATATTATACCACAGTTTTAAGTGTTTGTACATGTTTATTATAATTAAATGTTGTATACTCTATTAGAGGTAATACAAACTTCCTAGGGACCACATCAATCAGTTCAAAATCTATGAGATCTCCTTCTGATAATTCACCGAATTTTTTCTCCCAATTCCAAAATATAAAACTATCAAATTGTTGTCTCTGCGTAAATAAACCTATATGTACTTTACCAGTTTTTGCAAGATATTTAAATTCGCATTTTCCATAACTAGGGTGGGTTGTATCATATGAATAACCATAAAACCTTTCATGTAAAGATTCTTTAGGAATTACCTTACCAAGATACCATTCTGGCCACTCAAAATCTGCTCTAAAGGTTGTATTCTCACCAGATAAATCTAATGCTAGCTTATCTCTGTGTTTAATAAATTCTGAAGTGACTTTTGTTTGTTTATATATCATATTATCATATTAAAAAGATGGCCGATACGATGGTTCGTAAGGAGTGTCCGCACGATATTGCGCGAAAGGTCCATCGTACCGGCCAAAGCCTAGGAAATATTTCGTCTTTCCCATATTCTAAGTAATTCTGTTCCTTCTAATTTAGTACCAAAGTATACTTTTTCTCCAGTAGCTTTAATTGTCCTTTCAATTAAACCACTATTATATTCAATATCTATTACACTTCCATCTTTACGACCATGGTCGTAGTACATTGAATCTAGACTATGAGCATGGAATGTTTTAATTCCTTTTGCCCATTTTTCTGCTTTAATCATTTTTCTTCTCCGATCTACAATTTCAGTGTATTGTCCCACTATCATCTTCTCCTGAGATTCTTCTTTGCTCATTATACATTAATTCTTTAAGCTTATTGAACCACAAATTTTTAAATTCTACATTTTTAGCTCTCTTTCCAGCAGTTATTAATGCTCGAGCTCTCTTAAGAAATATTTCTTCTTCTTTCATTTCTTATTCCTTTTTTCCCATTCAATTTGTTTGTCTCGGTATACTAAGTAAGATCCTGTAAATACTCCTATAGATGCCATGACAAATATTGCAACTGCTAATAGTTCCATTAAAAATCTCCTTCTGCAACTTGAACACATACAAGACCATTTCGTCTCCACATGTCAACAACACTATTACGATCGTCAAATACAAGATCAGGTTTCCAATCTTGAGCGATAAGAGCATCAAGAACATCTTTCTTGAATACCTCATCAGGTCTAAAATCATCATCTTCCCTTAGGAAACAATGACCAAACTTTACACCACAATCTCTGATTTGTTTTTCAGTGATTTCTCTGTGTCTTTCATTTCTTGCAGAACACACAACAATCTCATGACCTTGTCTAGACATGTCAAATGCAATATGCATAATTGGAAAGTTTGGAACATCATGCTCCATTGCATTGTTAAATGCTTCCCAATCGTTATTACCATTTTGTAGATGGTGTCGCCTATGTTCTATATCCATAAGAGTTCCATCTACATCAAATATAATTTTCATTATTATCTCTCTAAATATTCAACTGTTGTTCTAACATCTGATACATCACTTGTAAGTGAATTAATATCTGATTTGGCGCTATCAACATTTGAATCGATTTGATCTAAACGTGATTCTATTGAATCTAATTGTCCGACTATTTTTTCTAGTATGTCGGTTACTAAATTTAAACCTTCCATTTTAATTCCAATCATCGATGAATTTATTTGCATTATATGCATCCATGATACTAGAACCTTCTAGAAACTTAGCAGTATCTTTATCACTATAATACATGTTTCTAGGTTCATTACATTCAAGACTCGAAGGTGCTTGAGTACCTGCCTTTTTAACGGTTTTCGTTAATTTTTGATGAGCTTTAATTGCTGCTTTACGTTCATCTAATCTACGAATAGATTCTTGAAATGACGCTTCTTCAGCTCGTTTAGCTGCTATACGTTCAGCAGATTGTTTGATTAATGCTAATCTATCTATTTTAATATTTTTTTTCATACTCACTCCTTACATGATTTATTTAACATAGGGATATTATACCCTATTTTAACACGTTTGTACATGTTTATTTTCATTTTTTTTCATTCTGTGATATTTTAGTCACAGTTTTTTTCCATTCAGACTTAGGACAATATTCCCAACCTTCTGATTTCATTTTTTGAGTTAAATTTTCTTTAACTCTTTTAACTTCTGAATTTTTTTTCATTGTTTTCATTAGTACGTTAATTATCTCCTATAAACATATACGTCTAATCTTTCTGCGTGACGAATAGGTAACCACTGATCATAAGCATAATGTGGTAAACCATCTGTAATTGCGTGAACTCTTCGAGGTCCTCTAGCTTTTACTTCAACTCTAAATTTAGTATCAGTTTCAGCATTAGCAATACTAATACTTTTTCTAATACTTTTAAGCTCTTCTATTGCAAACAAACAATGAGGATCTAAGGTTGTTATATAATTTTCTGAAATACGCATTATGCTACATCCTCCAACTCATATTCGAGTTCGTCTTTCTCGTTATCAATATCTCTTTTCTTATCTTCGAAAGGTTCAACTAAATCATAAATAGCGGATTCAAGCTTGTTAACAGCATCACGAACTTCGTCGATTTTCCATTCAAGCTCTTTCTCATCAATACCATTAGCTTCAGCTAATGATTGTATTTTTATATAGATATTCATAGGAATATCATCATATTTGATTGCCTTAGTTTCAGAATTAACATCTCTAATAACACATTCCATATCAAAGGACTTATTATCTAATCTATCTATTTCGATTAAGAGCTCTTCTTCAGTATTGTGTATATTATTTGACATAAGTAACTCCTTCGAAGAAATAATCCAACTCGAATTCCATTCCGAGTTGAGATTCCAAAGATCTTACAAGAGTTTCTGGCATTATTTTATACATAAGATATTCAAAAAAACTAATTTGTACTTGATGAGGATATCCAGTTGCGATATGTTCTAATCTAGCTATATACATTATATAACCTCCAACATTGATAAAGGACAGTTCCAAATCTTTCCGTCGATTTCGACTTCAGCTTTAGTTCTGTTAATTTTGATGACTTTACCATTTTCAGTAATTTTTCTACTGTTAATTTTAACAATATCACCAACAGACAAAGAAGCTTTTACAAGCATATTTGCTGTAGCTCTTATGTTTTTTTGTTGGTCTTTGACAAGATTAATAACGGTACCTAAGGTTTCGTTATTGTCGATTTTAGCTATTAAAGTTGCTAATTTTACTATTTCACTTTTTTTCATAATCACTCCTTACATGATTTATTTTTTAATATAGGTATATTATACCACAGTTTGACATGTTTGTACATGTTTATTTTCACTTTTTTTATACTTTTTTTTCATAACGTTATAACCTAGGGTTATATACTTTATGCAGCCTCTTTCAATGCAGAGGTAAATTCTTCCGTTATATAATTATAAGGAAGACCGAAGGTATATTGGACATAACCAACATCATACTCGTCTTTGAGACCTTCAGCTTCAAGCATCCAACGAATAGCATCTTTTCGAGATGCACCCATTTCTGCAAGATCAGCAATCTGTTTTTCGAAGTTCGAAATATTAGCTCTTTCTTGAGCTTCCATTCTCTCCCTTTCTGCAGAAATTGCAACGCTGATTGAATCAGCTTCAGCTTTAAGCTGCTCGAGAGACATTGCGTCAAAGTCATAATGACGACCTTTCGTGCCATAAGCATCCTTATGACCTTCGTAAATGTGAGTAATTAACTCATCTCTTTCGAGCTGGGCAAGAGTAAAGATACCACGATCTTCCCAATGCTTTACGGTTTCAGGATAAAGTCCTGCCCAACGATTTTTAGGATCTTCAGCAATCCAAGCTCTGGTTTTAGCATTTTCAGCCGCGATGTGGTTTAATAATTCTTTTGATACTTTCATTAGACACTCCTTACAGTGTTTTATTTTTTAATATAGGTATATTATACCATAGTTTTACATGTTTGTACATGTTTATTTTCACTTTTTTTCACTTTGTGTGACCACTGTGATATATTAGTCACACTATCTGACTAAATTCCACGGAAAGCACTTTCCATACAGTTTAAACTCAAGGTTCTTAGCTTCGCGCTCACTTGGATATTGTTTTCTTAAAAATTGCTTTACATGTACCATTTCATGTGATATTGTTTGCATTTGTTCGAAGAACGTTAAAGGTTCTCCTTCATATGTTCTTGAAATTTCTACTTCAATCTCTTCAGTATCATCCCAACACAAACCTAAAGCACCTGTATCACATTTTGTTACAAACCTGATACTAAATTCTGCTTTTTTGAGATGTGATATCTTGAGCTCACGACATAAGTTTTGTACATATTCCTCAACCGCGGCTGAGTTCTTATGTCTACCCTTTATACTAAAAATCAATGTAATGGTCTTGTTTTGCCGTTAACGGTAATTGTCTCTAAATCGTAATTACCCATTATAATTATATCTAATCTTTCTTTAAGCATATCGAGTAATAATGCCCATGAATCAAGCAAAGTATTAGAATTATCTAATGCGAGTTGCATTTCTTTATAATCAAGAGGAATTTCTATAAATTGTCCTGTAGCTATATGAGTACAAGTTATTCCGTTTACCATACGTTTGTGGTTAAATATCATTTTGCCACCTCCGCGTCATACTCTTCCTGTGTTAGGAAGGTAAAGTCTTCGCCGTCTAGCTCTATGGTCCAGTTCTCTTCATTCATAATTTTTGCCTTATTTAATTATTTAATAGAGCTATTATACCATACTGACCGGGAATGTACATGTTTTTCTTAGATTATTTACTTATATGTATATATTTTTTTATTATAAGAGCCTGGTGTGTATAGTTCTTAGCAAGTACCTTCGAACTTGTTTTAAAACGCACACCCGCTCATATAAGAATCCAAGCAGGGGTTCATTGTTATTTTTTAGCTGTTGGGGAGTATATTGTAATTAGCTCTTCTTTGCCTTTTACTTTAATCTTACCAATCTCATGAGATACATACCCTTCCGGGAGTTTCTTCATTGTGTAAGATGAATATATTGTTTTATAATCTATATACTCATTTCTAGCGGCCGTAGCTTCCAATCGAGCTGCAAGGTTGACTGCATCTCCAATAACCGAATAGTCAAATCTGGATTCACTACCCATGTTACCAACAATACAATCCCCGGTGTTAACGCCAGTACCAACATTAATATCAGGAAGACCTCGTCTTTCGTAGACCATTTTGAGTTCATTTGTTTTTTCTTCTATTTCTATTGCTGATTTAACTGCCATTTCAGCGTGATTTTTACAGGGTAAAGGTGCATTCCAAAATGCCATTATGCAGTCCCCCATGTACTTGTCAATTGTTCCCCCATTTTTGAGAATGATTTTTGTCATTGCATCAAGGAATTCATTGACTAATTCTACTAATCCTTCAGGATCATCGTTATTCTTATAATGTTCTGATATTGGCGTAAAACCACATATATCCATAAATAAGAATGTCATTTCTTTTCTATCACCTCCAAGCTTCATTAAACTTGGATCTTTAATCAATATATTCACCATATCAGGTGATAGATACGTTCCGAACTGACCTTTAATTTGTTGTCTTAGTTTAAATTGAATCCAAAAATTGTTAAAACTTGCATGCGCGAAAAGTATTATATATAATACTATAGCAAATGTCCAATCAAGGAGATACATTGAAGTTGTCCAATTATAAGATGAGAAACCAATCACAGAAGAACCAACAACGGCGAAGACGCCTAATCCGATTATCGCAGGAAAATAATAAACAGATGAAAGAATCAAAAGAGATCCAATTAGAATTAGACCTATTTCCACCAAATCAGCCCAATAAGGACGGATTATTGAATCCCCAGAAAGGATCGTTGAGAGAGCCGATGCTTGAATCTCATGGGGAAATTTTAACCCTAACGGAGTCAGAATCTCTGGCACAATCCCAAGAGCCGAAACACCAATCAGAACTGTTTTCCCACTTAAATCAGGGAGAACATCCACTCCAACCTCATATCGGTCGTGTTCTATTGAAAAATTAATATATCCGGTTCCGTCTGAATTTGTTTTAGAATGTAATTTTGGTGGTATAAACAAATCTACTATACCAAGATCCGGATCAGTATTAATCGTATAACCCTTTGTTTGTTCTTCTGCTCGTATAATCTCTACTGATAATGAAGGGTATCTTTTTTCATTTACTTGTATAACCAATGGAAATTTACGCACAAGACCATCAACCTCTGGTGCAACATTTGTAACTCCTGCTCCCCATGCATAATTTTCTATAATAGGAATATTGGTTAATATTTTATCATATTCTTGAAGAAAATCCATTGGATCTCCACTTCCTTTCATTGCCGTACCAACATACGGTGCTACATCATCTCGTCCTCGAGGATCGGCTTTTTGTGATAGAACCACTCCAGAGTCCTTTATCCACGATTCAAACGCTGGATCTCCACCAAACCTATCTGCCTCCGGAAAAACAATCGTAAAGGCCTTGATATCTGCATTTGCATCTATTAAATTTGATATGATTTGAGCATAGTATTGACGAGGTAATGGGAATTGACCCCACTGTTTTAATGTACCTTCGCCAATTTCGTATATAACTACGTCTTTTGATTTTTGTTGTGGAAGAGATTTGATTTTAGCATCAAATCCCATAAGTTGAATTTGTTCAACATATGAAACATTGTATACTTTAAGAAACAAACTTAAAAATAATATGCCTATACACATCCAAATGGAAGTAATGTATTTCATTAATTAATCCAGCATACAGGATAAACACACCAATAAGGATTTGCAAACCCTAGCATCCATAATATAAAAAGCCATAAAGGTATTTGGACCCAAGTTTTTCCTTGAGACCATTCTCTAAACCTTATAGCATACGGTGCTAATTTATTAAAGATCCAATTTGACATCAAATTAAAGCAAGGTTATATTTAAAAGCAGACCCTATCCAAAAGCCAAGGAAGAAAAAAGTCCCTGCCCAGAAAGGATGTTCTTTACAAAATTGCCAAAGTTCATTTAACATAGTTATTATCATTTCCTATTCTTGTACAACTGTAATATTACATCCGCTAGAAGTCTGACAGTTTTGTGATAAACTATACGACTGCGCAGAACCTGCATGTTGTGTTAGATTTAAATCTGTTCCATAAGCACCATCTAAAATAATATTAGCAACATGTGATGCATTTCCATCTTGTAAATAATCTACTGTATTATCATCATTATTAATACGTAAATTAAATGTTTTAGAGCTATCGGCCTTTTGTTTACCGAAGACAGAATTATCATCTCCGTAAATATATATCTGTGCTGTGTGGCCATCACAATTATTATTTGAGCAATTTCTTTGTTGACCAACTATTTCATTTCTGGTTCCATGTACATCAATAGTTACTTTATGCCCACCACCTTCATAAGTATCTTTTGCCCAACTAGTATCTGTTCTACTAGAGATTTCATATCCTTGGGCCCACCAAACCTTATTATCATCTCCATATGAAATATGAAATTGAATATCATTTTTAGCACAGGTAGTCTGAGTACAGTTCTGCCAGAGCTTAAGATTATGATCATCAAAATCAATATCTCCACCCCAACCTGCACCTGATCCCCAACTTGGGGAATCATTAGCCCAACCTATTTCATTATTATTACCTTCTTGTTTCATATCAATAACAGTATCATCAATATCACCTATAGAAAAGAATATCTTATTATTATATCCTATTTGTTCTATAGTAAGATCTAGGTTATTACTACCTGTGACTTGATCTATAATTATACTATTAGTATTATCCGCTCTGCTTAATGATGATAACGACAGACTGGCCATCACCAACAGTAATAACATTCCTTTTCCCTTCATTCTCACTCTCCAATGTTGTGTTTGATCCTATAGGTACTCTAACTGAGATCGTTGCATTAACCTCTCTATAGAACCAAAGTTGTCCCATTCCAGTATCAATAATAGAACTATATTGTGTTTCTTTATCATATCCTAATTTTGTTCCAGTAAATTCTGATGTTCCTTGTGCAGATCTAGTTCCCCTTTTTAATATATCTATTGTTTCAATAGCAACTAAAACATCTTGTAAGAAATCTACATCTAATAGATCCATATCTAATTCATTATATTCAAGATCATCTTCGGCCAAATAGTCTTCGGCCAAATAGTCTGTATCTAGTTCAGTAAAATCAAGAATAGAATTACTATCTCCACCTTTTCCTGAATTTGCATTTTCCGCTTGTTCATTTATTTCAGCTGGCGGATTGACAATAAACATATTATCAATCATATTCAAATTTATATTTTCAAGTATAACCGGTTCTGCTGGTGCTGTATCTAAATTTGACACCATTGTTGCCTGATATGCTTCAGTTAAAGTAACTGTTCCTCCTTGGTTAATTACTCTTATTTCACCAGATGGTGAACAATCACCATCAAGTGTACATTCTGATTCAGGCAATAAAATTACTAAACTTCTGCCTAACTCATCTATAGATGTAGTAAAATCCGTCCCGCGAATTTGCACAGTGGCCGTGGGAGTATCAATTACTATATTTTCTTTAGGTATTAAACCTAAACGTCCAGTAGTAAAACGCGCTGTTCCACTAATCATTTTCATTTTAAGGCCACCATCATTGTTGGCCTTATTATAATAATATTCGTATACTGTAATTTCAGTATTTTCTGTTAATCTAACTTCAGACGAATCCAAAAAATCGATTTTTAATCGACCATTAGCCGTTTCTACATGATCCATAGGTTGTATAGAAACATCAAGGGCAGTAAGTACGGTATCGCCATTTTGGCGTATTATTCCACCACTACCCTTATGTTCACTTATACCACCAATATCATCAGCAAATAATAATGTAGGAACTAGTAAACTAGTCGCCAGTATCTTTTTGCTTAATGTCAACAATTGCGTTTTCTGAATCAAAGTCTGCATTTATTACTCCAAAACAATTTGCGATGCTTCCACCACAAGTTCCACTACTTTGAAGAATATCAATATCTCCATTACTTCCTATCCACTCCATCGTTAATGAATGATCAGAACCATCTAATTGATTTGTCAAGAAGCTGTTTGAACTTCCTATAACATCAACATTCCAAGTAACATCATCCGCATTAATATCAATATTCCAAACGTTTGAACCACCGGTTATGTCTAAATCAAAATCCAATCTTTCAGCTGAAGCCGCATAGCCCCAATCTATATCAAAAGTGTTTGAAGATCCACCAATTGCTACATCTAATACTGAACTATCAGCACTTCCACCATAACCTACGTTCCAGTCCCATATATTAGAACTACCTGTTATTGATAAATCAACATCAGTAGAATCAAATAATGTAGGTCCAAATATTTGGTTAAGATTTCCGATCATGTCAATATCCATAGTAACAGTATTACCAGTCAATGTCCAATCAGTTGCTGCATCTCCACTGACAATAGTTCCACCTATCTTATTACCATAACCAATTTGGTCTATGTATAATCTAAGTGTATCACCTGCCTGGTCTAATAATATTTTATTATCGTTAGCTCCAGCAAACACAGTAGTAGGTAGCAATAAAAGCATTGTTAGTATTAAAGTTTTATTTTTTACTATTCTCATCCCCTTATTTCCTCTTTTAATGCATCTGGTAAAGGAATTGGATCTATTATAACTCCATCATTTGGAATGGTTATAATTTCTTCAGTTTCTTCATCAGATACTATTGAATGTTTATCGTTTCTCCCGTGTGCTCCGTGGGGATGACGATGCCCATCCTTTATTACCCAAAACTTCTTATCGTGGCCTTGGTATATTAATTCCAACACAGCTGCTTCAATTGTAGAGCGAAGCGACCGTGTCACTGATTCGTTTTCCGTCATTCCATCTTCCATTTCTACAAGTTGGGTTGACATGTCCACGAATTTAAAAACATCAAAACCATCCGCAATAGAGAGAATTGTTTTTGATGCTTGTACATTTAACAGAATTTCTCCTGTCATTGTACTCACTGCTCGTAAGGAAACGGTTACGACATCTCTTCTGTATGCTTGTGACATACCAATTCCGAGATATCGTGCACCCCTTCCCCCTGTCTCGATGTTAGTGTCAAATCCTATGACACCTCCTTCAAGAATTATTCCGGCAAAAAGCAAAGGCGCTAAACCTGTGTCATCTTTTTGACCGTATTGTTCTCTTGTTGTACGAACTATTTGTCGTTCGCGAGTCAATGAATCTATACCGACTCTTTCTACAACTCTAAACCATTTACCATCTGCTGCAGTTTTTAATGCATCTATTAGCATTGTTTCTGCACCTTGAGAAACAGCAGTAGAGAACATCGCAACGTCTCCTTTTTGTTTCCTTTGTCCTGTTAAATCTTTAAATTTATAAACCGCAACAATTGGCATTTTATCTGATGGAGGTAGTCCAAATAATTCATCATGTGTAGGAATTCTGATTATTTCAGGTTCTTCAACACATGCTAGCCCCTTCACACACCCAGTTGCATCTAATCCTTCAAAAGGAACAAATGATGCACAGCTAGATAATAATCCAACTAATAATATACCAAATAAGTACTTCATTAACCGTCGCCAGATCCGGCAGTTCCAGCGCCAATTGGTATTACAATTGTTGTTTCAGTGCCATCTTCTGCTACTATTGTCATAACAATAACTTGATCTCCAGTTGTACAAGCCCATATTGTTGAATCACAAACTGTTTTTTGATATGTAATTGTATTTCCTTCTAATACAAAACTACCAAATGTGGTTTCTGTACATGTTCCTGCTGCTACTGCTTCAGGTGAACAAGCTTCGAAAAGCTTTTCTACTAATTGTTTGCTCAATTGTGCATATATTCTACTTTCAAGATTACGCATAAATTTGGCCAAAGTAGTATTTTCTTCATCACGTTGTGCCTGTTTTAATGCAGATTCTATATCATCTGCTATAGCTTCTCTTCGTGAAAACTCTTGATTTTCAATTGTTAAATAATGAGATGATGTACCTACTCCATTAAAACTTGGACTTTTAAATTTATGTACTAATTCGTCTCCTAATACTGCAGTACTAAAAAACAATATTACTATTGTACAATTAATATAATTTAAAATTCTATTCTTCATTTTCTTTCTTCTCCATAAGAGCTTTCTTTTCTTCGAGATCCTCGATGAATTGTTGTCTCTCTCTATATTCAAGTACAACATTTACTTTTTGTTGTAATCTTATCATATCTTGATCAAGCATTCGGACCTGATCAATTAACCTAATTAATTGAAAATGCATCTTTTCTATTTGAGGTTCTAATTCATTTGATATAAATTGCCATACATAATATATAAAATACCCCATTCCAACTGCAAGAACAATTGGAAATCCATAATCATTAATAAGAGTGACTATTGTAGGATCATTACTTATAGCAATTTCTTCCATTAATCCCTCCGTGCATCTATTTTACCATCCTCAACAAAGTTTGACGCTCTTGCTACTCTGTCTACAGGAGGTGTAAGGTCTAATGCACTACTCACCAGTAAGTCTATCTTAATCATCTCATTATTCATAGTAGTTACTCTTGTTTCTAGGCTCTTACAGAACATAGTTAGAGTAGCAATTGAATCAACAAGACCACCTAAGATTTGCTTTAAAATTAAAAAGATGAAATAACCCATAACCAAGGATCCGGCTACGGGTGCACCCACCTCCATTATTAGTTCAAACATTTCCATAGGACTATTTATACTAATAGAGATCTTAGATGCTTAAAATGAGACTGATTCTCCGCATCCACAGGACGTGGATTCATTGGGGTTTAGAAATACAAATTGTGAATTAAGACCTTCTGAAACATAATCTAAGGTTAATCCAGAAAAGTTGTGTAATTGACCAGTTTCAACTACTATAAGAAAATTACCATAATCAATTACATGATCATCAGTATGAACTGTGTCAGCATAATCAAGCATATATTTAAAACCGTTACAACCGGCAGAATAATATCCTATACGTATAGTATCGTTTCCTTGATCTTGGGTCTTTTTAGTAAATTGATCAATTGCTTTATCAGTTAATTCTATCATAAGACTCTCCATTGTGCTGGCGATGGGCTTTTTTATTTTCCCAATCTTCTATTGCCATTCGAATTGAATCTTCGGCTAATACAGAACAATGAATTTTGATAGATGGTAGCTCTAATTGCTCTGCAATATCCTTGTCTTTTACAAGTTTAGCTTCTTCTATGGTTTTACCCATAAGCATATCAACAAATAATGAAGAAGATGCGATAGCTGAACCACATCCATATGTTTTAAATTTAACATCGACTATTTTATCGTCGTCATTCAATTTCAGTTGTAGCTGCATGACATCTCCGCACGCTGGTGCACCGGCCATTCCGGTTGCTACATTGGATTGTTTAGGGTCAAATCGGCCTACAGAGAATTTCTCCGGAGAATTTAAGACATTATTAAATCTGTCTATTACTTTTTGCGAGTAGGCCATTATAAATCATACTAGTTAGCGTATGACACAGAAACAGCTAGTGATGTAGCAGCTCCTGTTAAAGTATCTGTACCGTCTTTAGCTATATGTACAACTTCACCAGCTGCTAAAGTTACTGTTGCAAGTGTAGTTCCACCTGCGTTTTTTTGAGTAATCACTTGGACTGTAGTTTTATTGTTTAATACTCTTACTAGTTTAGCAAATCCCACATTTGATGCAGAGGCTAAATTACCTTCTGAACCATTTAATCTTGTTACTGACATTTTAGTTTCCTCTTAAATAACTATTTATACATTTTCAAGCCTAGACATTAGCCTTTCTGCTCTATTTGTAACTTGTAAATGCCATCTAGAATCTCTTCCTTCGATAGCTGCTGTTTTCCAATCACCGCATTGAAGCGCTGCATTGTGTTTTTTAAATTTTGAAAGCCGAGTATAACCCATATTAAACATCATGTTTGCGATTACTTGTTGAACTTCTTCAGGATAAGTATCCCATCCTTCATGTAGTTTTTCACAATCGGCAATTACCGTTTGTACATCCTTCTCAAAAACTTCATAAACGCGTTCTTCGGTAACTTCAGTGCCCACCGGTTGACCTTTTTCTTGATCACCATCAATAACCAAATGACCGATGCCAAAAGTAGCATAGCCGAGATGATCGTTATAGATTTCATTTATTTGCCCTTCATCTATTTTTAGCGTTTCACGTAATTCATTAATATTCATTTATTTGTCCTTTACTTTATAATGTTAGCAATAACATCTTCAAATTGTTCTATCTTCTCTGTACGATTTGGCCAGAGAATATACTCCTTTTCAGGATTTTTCTTTAAGTTAGATAGCAATGGTAATATTGCATTATATAACTTGCCCAGTTTGGCCTCAGCTGCAGCTAATTCTGTTGTAACAGTTGTGGCCGTTTTGTTTATAGATTGTACTGCTTCTAGTTCGTTTTCATCGACTGCTGTAAATCCAAAATCAAAATCTAAATTGTCTATTTCTGACATGTCTATTCCTCTATATTTTTATATTTGGCACGACGTGGTATGGCTTTAGTTTTATCTTTTTCCACACGAGTACGACTAGATATAGGAATTATTTTCCTTACCTTAATTTCATGCTTTTTTGGCATAGTCAATTTAAAGATCATTTTTGTCATTTCTTGCCGTGTATGGTGTTAATGCAAACCTTTTCATTGGATTTATTGCTACACCAAAAAGTGTTATTAAATCTCTATTACACAACATTTCTGATGCCGTGTTTTTAAGTGATAGCCCTAAATGTATTAAATAAGGTCTATTATTAAATATTATATTATGTTCAATGATAGGTCTTTCATCAACAGTTTCCATATGTTTAGCTCTTGATATACCTAAAAGTTTAGATTCAAATTTCTTACCATTCTTTTTCCAAAACACCGTTTTATCTTTTATTTTTAAATCATCAACCATTAACATCGATGCGCTTGTTCCATTACCAGTATCAAGCTTAGCTCTTATTGGATCATTTTCCAAACCTTCTAAAATAATAGTTTCTATATAACCAGATTCTATTCTCATGAATTTTGTTCTATTATTTTCGTCTAGTATATATTTTAAAAAGTGATCAAAAACCTTATTATCTGATTTTTTACCTAAAGATTCTTGAGTAACTAAATCATATGCATTATAATTTGATCCGATTCCGGGGCTTCCATTAATTTCAAGTATATAAATTTCACCATCGATAATACAATGATCAACGCCTACATAATAACCGCTACTTACCCTTGCTGCAGCAGTAATTGTTTTTATTTCTTTATCTTTTAAAACATATGGTACAGTATTTGCACCTTGATGAATATTTGACCTAAACTCTGAACCTTTTTCAGTAATTCGTTTTGTCGATCCAAGTATTTTTCCGTCTACTACAAGAGTTCTAATATCATAATCTATATTTAAAAATTCTTGCATTAATAATTGTGCTTCAAATTTCCATAATGATTGACATACAGAAATTAATGAGCTCATTGAATCGACTTTAGTAACACCAATACCTTGTGTTCCTGTTAATGTTTTTACAATAACAGGAAATTTACTACCAATTTGATTGTGTGCATATTCTATACTTTCTTCATTATTTAATATAACTGTTCGTGGAGTTTTTACGTTTGATCTATTCATAGCAATTGTAGTTGCCATTTTATTATCACATAATATCATAGATTCAAGATCATTTACCATAAAGAATCCAACGGTTTGAAGCGTAGATATTAAGGCTTGACCAACTTGAGTTGCAATTGCTCCGGCTCTTGTAAATACAATTGTGGAATCTATATTACAAGTAAGCTTTTTACCTTCGCCGTCAATATTACGTATATCAACCTTTCTTAATTCAATATCTGCATCACCTAAATATGCTTTATCGATATCAATCAAATTGCACGATATATCATTAAATGAACACACATCAGCCATAACCTTTGCTGCTGATCCTTCATCTAAAGAATTAGCTAAGATTATAACTGACAGTTTTTGGCCATCTTCTTTGGCTTCTGTTATGTAATTAGTAAAATCAAACATAATACTATTTATACTCTATAAGACTTTGTTATTTTCATTTTTCTTTCTTTTTATTGATTCGGCTCTTTTTATTTTAGCAGCTTTTTTATTAAATACTAAATCAAAATTGTCACGATATTTTTTGTTATTATGTTTTGTTTTTATACTGTCTCCAGTAATGTCATTTTTACTCGTCATAATATTCTTCCAAAGTATAATATACTGTAAGTTCTTCTCCATCCATAATTGGTCTTATTGTAAATAATTCACGTTCATCATTTAAAGTATTTAAAATAACACAATTTGGGTTTTCAGAATGATTTATAAATCCACCTAGAGGTGTTCTTATCCAAGTAATATGTACATGATCATATATTGCATTATATAATACGTGGGTAATTCCAAGACGTTTTCCTGCCTCTAAAGTATCGGTAGTTGCAAATAGGCCTAATCCGTGTTTTTTACTTGGTTTAAGTGTTAATCCGTATGGTAATGGTCTATAATTTGAATTTTTAAAATTTATCACTCATTCAATCACTTTCTGTATAATAGTAACGCCTCTTCGCGCTAATTCATTACGAATTTTTTGTTTCCTTTTAGGAAAAGTTCTATCATTATTTAATGTATCAAATAATTCATCTTGAGAAATGTTTTTAATATAATAATGTGTTATTGTGTCTTTTGTTTCGCCACGTTTTCTAGTTTTTACCGAAGGTTTTATTTTTGTTGGCATCTTATTTCACCGTACTTATTGATCCATTTTTATTTACTCTATAGGCTTCAAAAGTAATATCAGGATATTCGTTCTTTAATGATGTTAAAGCTAATAGATTTTCCATTGCATCATCAAACAATCTTATTCTTTTATATAATCCAGTATCTAGATATTTTCTAAATACTACTTCTTTGTTTTTTGCAGAACTATCTAATCCGATATTTCCGGCTCTTTCGACATAAACATTGCTCATGTCAATTCCTTGTGCTTCGAAAGTTTTTATGAATAAGTCTCTATCATCCATATCACCTCTTGCTGTAACAACGATTACTTTAGAACCTTTCTTCGTTGCATTTTTTATTATCATTTTTGCTTTAGCAATCATTTTGCCAATAGGTGTGGCTGTTTTATTAAAAATCTCTGCAGACTTAAATTGACCAAAGTCAAATGTCTCACCCTTTCGTAATTTATATGTATTAAATTGTATGTTATTTAACGATTTAATCTTCTTACCGTTATGTAATACATCTATTTTTGCTTTAGTATGAAAAAGAGTTTCATCAATATCAAAAATAGTTAGACCCTTTCCTGCGGCCGCTTCGATAATATACGTTATGAGTTCTTTTTTCATACTCCTATTTATATACGGGGCGTTTTGTTTGTAAAATATGTATCAATCATTTGTAAAGAATCGTGTGCTTCAGACAATTTTGTTATTTCTTCAGATGCTGCAGCAACGATATCAGGATGATCTCCTATACCGGCTGGATTTGCTAAATATATTTCAATATTAGCCTTTGCCTTTTCTATAGCACCTATATAATGTGATTTTAATGCATTTAATAATATTTCTCTCATTTTATCTCCTAAAAAATTTTCTTCTTTTATATTCATTGATTGTATCAATCAGTTGTTTTGCCCAATCATCGCGATGTTCTACGAATATTTGTGGCCCTTCATCACCCGCAATGCAAATTACCAATTGTGTTATAGGAATTCCTGTTCGTTCTTCCCACATAATAGCATAACCTGCTGCTTGCATGAAATAGTTTGTAACCCATTCTTTCTTTTTCCATTTTTTGGAAGTTTTCCAATCAATGATACTGTTCTTATTGTTCCATATACCGACACAATCTACTGTCCCAGCAACACCTAAGTGTTTAGAATATAATCTTTTTTCTGTTGCATATACTTTTGATAAACTATTATCTATTACAGATTTAATGTCTTTAAAATTAGAATATGCAAGTAGATTAGAATTTTCTACTTCTTTATTTAATATATAACTTTCTATTAAATCGTGTACTTTTGTTCCTCTAGCTGCAGCTTTTGATGAAATTCGGTTTGCTTCTTCTTCACCAACCTTATTTCTCCACCTTTGAATGGCTTCTTCGCTTAATATCGATAATACAGATGTTATGCTTGGATATTCATTCATTTCATCATCAACGTAAACTCTTCCAGTACTTTTGTTTACTTGTTTTAACGTATAATCGTCAGTTATTATTTCATGTCTAAAATTCATTTTGTTTTAATATTTTTTCTTAGTCTTGGTGGCATACCAGACTTTATTCTATCTTGTACTTCTTTCCATCCATCACCTGCCTTTTTAAGCATTGCGCCTTCTTTCCCTCTGATAATTCCAGGTACTTTTGTGAAGGTTTGTTGAATGTCCGGATTGTTTTTTAGATATATTTCTTTGTCAGAAATACTTATAAGTTTTTCGAATTCTTCACCGGTTTTTGTATTTACAAAATCATATAGAGGCATTATTTTCTCACGGGATCATTATTTAAAATATTCATACTGTATATTATACCATACTTTTCACTGTTTGTACATGCTTAATTTAAAAAGTATTCCCAGGCCTGCAGACCTGGGATACCCCTATTTTTCGTTAGTAATCCTCCTAATAAATGAAAGTGAATGTAACAGTCATATATGTAGGTAATCACCCCCTTTGTTAAGCGGTTTGTGTTTTAGTAGCCTTTTCCTGTTTAACTGGATCAGCTTTAGCTACCGACTTGATAAGATCTGGAAATGCATCTCTTACTAACTTTACAGTTATTCCCTTATATCTTCCAGTAAGTTTCTTATCTTTCATTGCGAGTACTAGATTCGCTTCATCTACATGTAAAGATTCTAGCACATCGATGAACAGTTTTTCACGTTTTATAGCGCTCATTGTATTTCCTGTGGCTGAGCCAACTACAAAATGTTTAAATAATTTTGTTTTCTTATATAAATTAGATGGTTCAAATCCTTTCGGAGCATCGTCCTTTCTATATGGAGGATCACCTTCAGGTAAATTCCATTGAACGGTGTCATCAAATCCACCCTTTAATACGGTTATCAAAGCAACCGAATAGTTATCTTTGAGATATTGTCCTCTTGCTACTTGAGATTCTTGCTTTGAAGCTTCCTCAAGTATTTCAGATATCATTTTTTTTCTAGCCATTGTAAAATTCCTCCACCGACTCAATCAAGTTATTACATCTATTTTTAATTAAATAATTCAATACTTTCATACGCATTGCTATTTTTTGATTATCATAATTATCTATAATAGTTTTATAGTGTACTTTTGGTATTGCGTGTAAATCTATTAAATTTTTATTTCTTTGGAAATTACGATATTCCTCTGAGGTCATAACTTCGCTTAATTTATCTGCATTGTGCAGAAAATGTTCAAGTTTCTTTGTAGTCATAGGAGATTGTCTAATTCCTTCAACAAAGGTATTATCTCCTGATAAAATATTAGGTATACCATCACCAGCATCTCCGCGCATTATATGATTAAATAAGTATTTACGTGGATTCTTATCTGTCACTGCTTTCTTTTGAATTGGAGAGAATTGTTTTACGTTCTTATACCTCTGCAATTGTATAAAATCTTTGTCTGATGATATAATCATTATTGGTTCATTCTTACCAAACTCTTGAGTTTCTATTGTAAGTGCACCTATAACATCATCGGCTTCACAACCTTCAATATGAATTACTTTATATGGAAAATTTTCTTGTAGATCTTGTCTAATTTCGTTCAAGCTTTCAAAAATAAAGCTCCAATCTAAATCAGATTCTTGTCTATTCTTTTTCCGGTGTTGTTTATATTGTGGGAAATATTCTTTTCTCCAAGTATTAAAACCATCTACACATATGACCATTTGGCCATATTCTTCTCTGTATTTTTTATTATACATACGAATACTATTAAGTATCATATGTCTTATTAAGTGTTTAACATCAACAAGACCTTCTTTTGATAGTATATTGTTCTTTTGAATAATAATATTGCTCAATGCAATTTGACTATAGTCAAGTAAAATCATCTTTTATCTCCCATATATTTCACCTATATATTTTTTCATTTGTGTAGTATCTTGACACCAACAATCTTCACGTGAACCTCTTATTTCACACATTAATGTATGTGATTTTGGACAAGGTGAAGGTTGTCGATTCGTCGTTGTACAACCAGTAAGTAATAATGTAATAATTAGTTTATTAACTAATCGGAGGTAAATCATCCTTTTCCTGTTCTTCCCAATCTATATCATTTTTAGAAGCAAAATCAATAGATAATAATTTATAATAAACGTTATTTAGATCTTTTTGTAATATATGATTAATATCAGATTTTCTAAGAAACATAGATACAAGAAGATTTAATATTACAAACATATCTTTATACTCATCAGATTTAATATCATTAAAATCTAAATCTGACATTAATTCAGTAGGTTCATTCCTAATTGTTTTTGTTATAATATCAACACATAAACGCCCAAGGTGGGCACATTCTTCTTGTTTGTCCATACTTTCCAAAACTCTTTCACCGATAGTTTCGGCCATCCTATTTGGAAATTTAATAACATTATTTTTTACATGTTTATTCATAGGTTCTATTATACCACAGTTTGATATGTTTGTACATATTTATTATGCTTCCATATAACAATTATGTGTTGCTTTTTTATCATCTTGCATTTGTCGAACCCAATCTAATTCTTGAATAAGTCTGTTGTACCAATTCTTATCATGAGTTGTATTAGGTTTAGATAATTCTTCTTTAAGTTGTTCTATTCTCATATCTATATAATTAGGTTTAACTTTTTTACGGCTCATTTATGCCTCCTTTAAATGTTTTACAGAATTTGAACCAATCCGACAATTAACAATACCGTTATAATAATCGTCGGATAATAATACTGCTCTTTCAAATTGTATTTTTGTTTCCATATAAGCACATTCACCCTTAGTCTTGCAGAATAATATAATCTCGCGATGGAAATTCTTATGGCCCATTTTCTCCACATCTTCCGAAAGGTGTTTAGATGATCCATAATATTCTCTCCAATCTGATTCAACCTTTAACCTTTTTCTTCGCTTTCTTTTCTTCGTTATCGGTAATGTTTTTTGTTTCCAAAAGAACTTTTTTCCAATGTATTTCTTTTGATTCTGTTTGTTCGTTATCTGATAAACAAAACCATACATTTCTTCTGGCGTAAAGCCTTCTGTCGGTGGTTGCCATTCTTTACCTTTATATATCCAATTCATATACCTATTTATAAGGTATTTATTCTTCTATGTTGTCCAATTCTTCTAATATCGGGTAATGTTGATCATATATATTATCCAGTTCATCTTCTTTTATTCCACAAAAAGGACAAAATGTAGGATCTTTTAGTTCACCGTCTTCATCAACTTCATATTCTATTTCTGTTTTATTGTAACAAAATGCACAATCTAATGATTTGAGAGCCATTTATACATCCTTAAATTCTTGCCAACCGCCAATATGTTGACCGTTGATTAATATTTGAGGAAATGTTCTTGCATTAGGAAACAACTTCAAGAGCTCTTCTCTATTAAAATCTTCATTCAACATATATTTTTTATATGTTATATTAGATTCTACTTTTTCTCCAAATGATGTTGTATTTAAGGACATAGATTCGGCCTTTTTTACTGCCATATTGCAATACATGCATTGTTCTTTTGAATAAATTTCTATATGCATATTATTCCTTAAAGCGTAAATTTTGATAAGGTCTCTTTATCAACATCTTGTTTTACTCCACCAGTTATATATGAAGTAATTTCTGTTTCTTGTGGAGCAACTTGAACATTACTTCCACTAATCCATTTTTCTGTCCATGGAAGAGGATTTTGTTGTTGTACATGATATGGACAAGACATTCCTATTGCTCTCATTCGTTTACATCCAATCCATTCTACGTAATCTGCTAAAAGCTTTTCGTTTAAACCAATCATAGAACCATCTTTAAATAAGTATTTAGCCCATTCTTTTTCTTGTTCTATTACATCTATATAAAGTTCAACCGATTCTGTTTCCATTTCTTTTGCAATTTTTACATAATCTGGATCTTCTTTTAACAAACTTTTAATAATAATAGTTGTTGCTGCAAGATGAGTATTTTCATCTCTTGCAATAAATTTAATTATTTTTGCATTACCTTCCATTTTTTTAAGTTCTGCAAATGCCCATGAACACGCAAATGAAACATAAAATCTAATACCTTCGAGTGCATTAGCACTTAACATTGCCATCCATAATGCTTTTTTATGATTCAACTTAGTTGTAGTTTTTGCATTTTCTATCATAAGATTTTCATAATATCTTGCAATGTCTTTACCACAATCTAAAATTGGTTTAATATCCAATATAGTATCAAATACTTCTGAAGGATTTGGATATATATTTCTTATAATGTGTGTATAACTTTTAGAATGTATTGTTTCAATAAACGACCATGTTTCAATCCAATTTTCAATCTCTGGTAATGAAGCGATTGGTAAGAATGCCAAATTGGGTGCTCTACCTTGAACAGAGTCTAATAAAATTTGTCTTTTAAGATTGCTAGTGAAAATGTGTTGTTCGTGTTCTGTTAATTCATCAAAATCTTTTTTGTCTTTAGATACATCAACTTCTTCAGGTCTCCAAAAGAAACCAAGCTGTTTGTCTGATATTTTATCGATAGCTGGATATTTTAAAACGTCAAATCGTTGTAGGTCTACTGCTTCATCAAGAAACATTTGTTTTTCTAAGTGTGATTTTTTATTCTTTTTTAGTATCATATAATACAACTCTCGCAATCTTCGTCTTCGTTAAGGGTTTGTTCCAATTCTGGAAGTTCTTCTGCATGTTCTCCGGCACCATCATATGTGTTAAAGTAATATAATTGTTTAATTCCAAATTTATATGCAGTTAATATATCACCTATCATTATTGACATAGGTAATTTATTATCTTCATAATGTTCTGGATTATATGACGTATTGACGCTAATGCCTTGATCAATATATTTTTGTAATATAGCACAGATTTTTAAATATCCATCAGGACTTTTTTGGTCCCACAAGAGATCATATTTATTTTTTAGTTGTACTATACCAGGAACAACTTGGGCCATTACACCATCTTTCGATTGTTTATATGATACTAAAGCTCTAGGAGGTTCTATACCATTTGTACTATTACTAATTTGTGCAGATGTTTCTGCAGGCATTAATGCCATAAGTGTTGAGTTACGAATACCATGTTCTTTAAGTTGAGTTCTTAATTTGTCCCATGGCATACGTTCTTTGGGTTTCACTAATTTATCTACTGCACTCTTATATGTATCAATTGGAAGTATCCCACTTGCATATTTTGTTTCATTATTTTTAGTACATGGTGCTTTTTCTTCGGCTAAATCGGCCGAAGCTTTAATTAAATAATATGACCATGCTTCTGCGTATTCATCTATTATTTCAAATGCGGATTCATCATATTTCAATCCTCGCTTAGCAAGGAAATATGCTAGATTAATAATACCAACGCCTAAAGGTCGTCTATTCATTGTTGCATGATATGCAGCTTTTACAGGATAATTTTGATATTGTAATAAATTGTCTAGTGCTCTTACTGCAAGGGTACAGTATTTTTCGAAATCTTTAGGATCATTAATGAGTCCCCAATTAATAGCACTTAATGTACATAATGAGATTTCTCCATTTGGATCATCATATGATTCTAATGGATTAGTTGGTAAATCAATTTCACAACATAAATTACTCATTCTAATTGGTGCTTCATCTGGATTAAATGCTCCATGCTTATTTGCATGATCAACATTCATAAGATAAATTCTACCGGTATCTTTTCTTTCTGTTAAGAAAGATTGAAATACTTCAAGAGCAGGAAGAGATCTTTTTCTTATTGAATATGCTCTTTCATATTTTTCATATAATTCTTTAAATTTCTTTTGATCTGAATAGAATGCTTCATATAAGTCTGGTACATCATTAGGATCAAAAAAGGTAATTACTCCATCTGACAATAAACGTTCATACATCAATTTATTAAATTGAAATGCATAATCCATATGTCTTACACGAGTTTCATCAACTCCTTTATTGTTCTTTAATACTACTAAATCTTCGAATTCATAATGCCAAATTGGAAGATATACTGTTGCTGCTCCACCTCTTACTCCACCTTGTGAACAAGATTTGACTGCAGCTTGGAAATATTTTAAGAATGGAATTAAGCCAGTATGAACTACTGAACCATCTCCTATTCTTGCGCCTAATGCTCTAATAGAGCCTGCACCTATTCCAATACCAGCCTTTTTGCTTATATATTTAACAATAGATGTTGAAGTTGCGTTAATAGAATCGAGACTATCGCCGGATTCAATAAGGACACAACTACTGAATTGTCTAGTAGGCGTCCGGACACCAGCCATAATTGGCGTTGGTAGTGATATATAAAATTGAGATATTGCATCATAAAAATCTTTAACCCATTTCATACGAGCCCAGTCAACTTTACCGTTTTTTTCTATATTAGATTTTTCGAATAAAGTTAATGCTATCATCATATATAGCATTTGTGGAGTTTCATATGTTGTTTTAGTTGAACGATCTTGTACTAAATATTTTCCTCTAAATTGTTCCATTCCAGCATAAGTAAAAGTAAAATCTCTATCATGCTTAATATAGCCATTTGCAATTTTTAATTCTTCTGCAGAATATCTAAGAAGAATTTGATCATCATATATATTATTTTCAATATTTTTTTTAATTAAATCTTCTAAACAACATGGTTCATAACCGCCATAAACTTCCTTTCTTAGTTTATAATTAATAAGTCTGGCTGCTACAAATTGATAATTTGGAGTATATTCTGTAATCAATTCTGATGCAGATTTAATTAATAATTCATGCATATCGTATGCGTGAATTTTGTCAAAAAGTTGGATATTAGCCTTAAGTTCTATTTCTGATATAGAAACTCCGGTTAAACCGTCAGTTGCCCATTCTAAAACTTTGTGTATTTTATCAAGATCAAATTCTTGTAAAGTGCCATCTCTTTTTGTGACATTTATTTGCATATTATATTCCAATCATTATATAAATCATATTATACCACACATGTGATATATTGTACATGCTTTATTTCTTTTTATCTAGGTGTTTTACAATTTCTTTTGTATGTAATTCCCATATTACTCCAAAATCTTCTTCTAAAGCATCTAATCTGTCTGCTTGAATTGGATATTGTTTTCTAAATTTTGACTCTGTTTTTGCTAATTCTAAATCATATTTTTCAGCAAAATGGTCCATAAATAGATCTACTTTTTTTTGAAACCATATACCTAATTTAGTATCTTGAAACCAATTATAAAATGAACTTCCAATCACCGATGATAATATAGATTTAAGTGTTAATATAGTTAACCAATACATTACCCATTCCTTATTTTTGTTATAGGGATATTATACCATATTTTAGTATGTTTGTACATGCTTTATTTTACTTTTGATAATTTAGTAATAGCTTTTACGTAATTGGGCATTCCATGATCTACTATTCCATCAAAGAATTTAAACTTTTTCCAAGAATTAGCAATTCCGAAAAATAGATCTTTCCAGGTTGGTTTTAATTGTCGATCTCCAAAACGATTAAAGTAAATCATATTTCCATGATGCCTAAATCCTAACCATGCTGGTGGGATTCTTGTTACAATATCATTATTGTTTTGAAATCTTAAATGCGGACATTTGATATTTTTTATAAATTTTGGTCCTCCAACTCTTGGAGATCCAAACGTGAATAATTCGACTGGTTGATGTCTAGTAGCAGCGATCGTTGCCATTGCAGCTCCAAGAGAGTGACCACACATATAAACATCTTTTTGTATTTTTAAATTAGAATTGTGTTCAAGCTCTTTAAGAATATCCATCCAAAGGTCATTTACTTCATCTTGAAATCCTGAATGTACTTTTCCACCAGCCATTGCAGAGTTTTTAATTAATTTAAGATCAGCAGTTACATCATTAAGTTTTGATGGTTCTGTTCCTCTAAATGCAAACCAAAGATCATTACGATCTTTTGCTATTAATACTTCTGCTCCACCTTTAGAAATTAAACTTGCCCATGGGAATCCCATTTTTTTACATGCTGCCACTGCTGATTTTGCAGGACGATATGCGTGTGCAGATAATTTTGCTGCTATTAATGCTCTTCCTATTTGAGTTCTATCTTCTATCATTCTTGTTGATGCCATTATTTGTTCACCTCTACTTCAGCTCCTATTCCCGGCTTATTACCATTAGGAGTCTTTATTGTTACATTTCTATAATAAATTACGACCTCTTGCACTTCGCGTATATATCTACGCAATTCTTGCATATTATAAGTCATTAATTCATAATCCTCAACAGATATAGCAAAAAATACTATATCACCATTGTTCTTTTTCTTTACATCATCTAAGAATTTATCTAAATATGTGTAACCTTCTGGCCAGTTATTTTCTTTTCCTAACTTGCATACTCTAATAACTTTACCTTTATCACTTAGCTTACCCTCAGGATGATCTATTTTAGGTCTTTTACCTTCTTCATCTTTAATACAAGGATTAGCTATTTTTGCAGTTGATACCACATGCCACATTGGTTCTTTTAAATCAATAGTTCTAGGCATTGTTGGTTGAATTATATCAATTACAATTGGTTTAGAAGATACTTTGATCTCCTTAGTTCCCATTAAGGAACAACCACTAGTTATTAGGGTTAATATCAGTGCTGGGATCATCCAGCGAATCGAGTTCTTTACTGTCATTTTCTATACTCTCAAATACGGCCCGTGTTTGATCATTGGCCCTTGTTTCAATCATGCCTGGTTTAGCGATTGCTAATTTATTTAAATTATGTCTCCTAAATATATCCAGATAACCATTCATCTCAGCTTCAATCTGAGCATTTCTACTTACCATTTTATTTAAGGAAGCACCTTGTTTCTCATAACTTTCTTTCATAACTACAATTGTTTCTTCTTGTTGAGCAATTGCAATTTCTAATTTAGCATTATTTGCTTTAAGAGTAATATTTTGATCATATAAAAAATATCCTCCAAGTCCTAGAACTATAATAATTCCTATCAATATTTGTTGCATTATGAATTATCCTCAATATACTGTTTTAGTTCACCTACAGTAAAAATAGTTTCAACGTCTTCATCAGGAATTTCTATATCAAACTCTTCTTCTATGGCCATTACTACTTCTACTAAATTTAATGAATCTGCTCCAAGATCTTTCTTAAAATCGGATATATCTTTAATTGAATCTTGATTTATACCTAGATTTTCGGCTATTATTTTTTCTATCATTAGTCTATTGTCTCCGTCATATAATCCATGGGTGTTGCAGTTTTAAGAACTACTATATTTCCATCCATAGTTTTAAATTTCATATGTTTTTGTGTGCATTTATAGAATTTTCGCACTTTGAATTTTCTTTCTAATACATCTATTACTTCACCTTCACTATTATATTGATTATGTGATACGTAAAGATATTGATGCGTTTCAAACCAACTTAGAATCCATAACCAAAATCTTACTAAAAGATTTTTAATACTAACAAAAAACCGTTTCATTATTGTTGTAGTTTAGCTGCTTCTTTCTTTGCTTCTCTAGCTGCTCTTCTAGAATTCATTCTTTCAACAAATTTTCTTCCTAGTTTTGTTCTACCATCATATTGAGGTGTGGCTCTTTTTTTCTTTTTGTCGTGTACTGCGTCAGCTGGCATAGAAACTCCACCAGATGATACTGAATTTGCAGCTGCATCCTCTTGGCAATGGGCAGCTAATTCCCACTTTTTAAACGTTTCTAATTTCATCTTTTTATGTCTCCAATAGATATATATAAATTATGTTTTGTTAACTCATGTTTTACTAAATATATTGGAGTTTCAAATATAAATCCAAAAGGTTTTAGAAAATCTTCTGCTAATACTGTTGTTCCTTTTAGTCCAATAAAATCTGCCGTTGATGGTGACATAATGTCTTGAGTTAATATGTATTTTCCTGGATTTAAATTTCCATCTGATTGAATCCACGTTTCAGTAGATTCCTTTAATTCTGTTGAATCAAAATCAAGAATTCCTTCAAAGGCTTTTTCTATTTCTGCATCAGTTAATCCAGTTTGTTCTTTTAATAAAAATAATGCAGTTGCCCATGAAGCTAAAGCAGATTTACCAAATGGAATTTTTCCTATTAATCTTTTAATATTATAGACTAATCTATGAAAATAAGTATAAGCGGCTTTTTCTGCTGGTAATGTAGGTTTTTTTATTTTTTTACCATTTTTATCAATAATACCCAATTTAAAAGCTTCTGTTTTTTCCCACTTTTGTACAAGCAAGCGAACAAACCTAAAAGCATAAACTGTATCACCAGCACGACTTAAGAGGCCTTCTCTAATATCTGTATATTTTACCTGTTCTTGTATCATATGTTTCTTAACTTTGCTATAATATTATCGTCCATTTGGATTTCAGTCTTATCTGTTTCCTTTAAAAAAGAAAGAAATATTAAAAATGGTTTAATATATCCATAATGTTCTTTATTAATTTTAAACCAAACCATCCTATCTGCAGCTTCTATACCAAAAACATTATATATTACAATTAAATGATTAAGAATTAATCGTTCTTGTAAATCGCCTTGCATTTCATATCGTTTTAAAAGCCGCTTTAAATATTTAAAACGACTTAAATCTTCTTTAAATTCTTCGATATCTGTAGCTTCAGGATTATTATAATGCTGAGCCGCATACATTTCAAAATTTCTTAAAGTCAGTTTATCAAAAAGTTTCATTATATTCCTATATATTATTAGTAGTTACAGTACTACTTATATAAGATATTTACATTATTTTAATCTTCTTCGTTATCTGCTTCGTAATTTTTATCAACATAATCAAAGAATTCTTTCTTCTTATCGCCTTCTAATTCAGCAGGAGAATCTACACCAAACTTCTTAAGTGCTTTTTGAAAAAATGCCTGATATTTCTTTTGCTTATCAGATTCTTCTTTCTTGACATCTTTTTCGACACCTTCATTGGCTGCTTTTAATGCAGCTAATACTTGAGGGTCATCTTCTAAACCTTTCTTTAATTTTTCAATTGCTCTGTAGGCTCCACTATAATAATCTTTATATTTTTTTGAATTAGCAATTGCAATTGCTTTCTTTATTAAGGCTGGTGAAAACTTAGCTTCAAAAATTTCAGTATCTACTGCTGTACCCGGAGGAGTAATTTCAGGCAATGGATCAGCGACTTCTTCATCGTCTTCTACACTTTCTTTTGTTACAACACCTTTAGTATCAACACCAGTTTTCTTAACCACATGCTTATCTTTAAAGTCTTTTTCACCTTTAGCTTTAGGTTCTTCAGGAGATTCTTTTTTCTCATGAGTATAACCTTTGGCAGATAAAGCTTTGTGCTCTTCTTCATTGGTAGCAGTTTCTTCTTCGCCAGTTTCAGGATGATACATCGTATGTGGATATTTCATCTCTTCAACTGCAGGCTTTTTACCTTCTAATACGTCTTTCACTGCTTGTGCAACGTTTAGAGTTTCTTTATCTTGCAATTTCATAATTTTCTCCTATTTATTGCATTAATACTAGTCCGGAAATACTAGCAGCAGCTGCTGCTATTACAATCCAAAACATTTTGTTAATAATTTTCACAACGGCCGCATTTGCGTTTACTGTTCCCTCTAATCTTTCTAATCTTCTTAATAAAGTTTGTACAGTTTCTGCATTTTGCTTACTATATGATGTAAGTGTCATAATTTTTTCTTCGGCACGAGCAATACTAATGATAGCCTCAGACATCTTATCAATTTTTTCTTCAATTCTATCTAATCTATCAGATTGATTCATATGTTCTCTCTTAACTTGTTCGATGTCTTCGGGAGACATACCTCGTTGTTGTTTAGTAACCATTTAATTTTCCATTAGAGCTTGTGCCCCCTTGTACTTATATCATTTTTTTAGATCGTATCTAAATGTTTTATTTTTAGCTTGGCCCTTTTTAGTAATCCCATATCCAGCAATTTTAGCTAATTGTTGAAGAACCGGCCAGTTCTTTTCACCTTGCTTTTTTTGTCTATCTTTAGATATATCATCTCTTATTTTTTTTAATAAAGTATCTACTATATCCATATCATGCATTACTAATGGAGCTTCATCTAAACTTTCATCTAAAGTATATTGTTTAAATGTATACATTATGTTCCTTTAATTGTTCTCACAATTTTGCTTAATATCATTTTAAGCGCAACTTGATATGCCCAACCATATCCAAACCATATATGGAATGTATGGTTTTTTTCAATCTCAGTTTTAGGACCAAACTTTCTAGTCCAATTATCAACGTATTCACCTTGGTATCTTAAAACCGCATGTGATACTTTCCACTTACTTGGTCCAACTAAACATATTCCGGCTTCTCTTGTTATAAGTGACCACCAAAATTTTAGATGACTTTCACCTTTAAGTCTCCATAAAATTGATAATGAAAAATCTTCACAATCTCCAACATACTTACCTGATGCATTAGTACTATAGATAATTTTCCAAGAATCTGCAGCACCATATTGTTCTTTATCAGTTCTATATTTCCATTTCGAAACAAAATCTTTAACTATTTTATTTTTTGACATTATCTTTTGTAATAACCCTTTAATATATTATTAGCAGTTTTTATATCAAAGGTTCCTGTTTTTCTTAAACCAGATTTGATAGCTTGAGTAAATGCGGATTTTAAACCAGGAGATCCAAATGAAGATAAATTCTTATCAATTATAGACATTGCTTTATCTATCTCATAAATTATTAAGCTTAAATCGCTATTAAGTTTTGCAGCTGCTTTTTGATCATCATCAGCTACTGATGCTTCTTTTACATCTGTTTCATATTTAGCTTTAATTGCTTCTATCTTTTTATTAATAGGATTTTGAGCAATATTATTATTTTCAGATTCTAAATCTACAGTCCAACCAATTTTATTAAATCTCAGTTGAGTTTTTTCGATTCCTGTAACTTTTGCAAGTTTAAGAAGATTCCTATCTTTACTAAATGCTTTAGCTTTTTTCTCGTCTCTGAAAAGAACAGAAACGGTATATACATTTTTTAAAGCTTCACTCTTATCTTCTTTATTTTCAGGAAGACTATCCAACCACTTTTCAATATCACTAAATTTGCCTACAACGTCGATTTTATATTTTCCACCTTTAGAGCTACTATTGCCTTTAAGCTTAAATGTTTTTAATTTTTTTTCTGCGGCCTCAGCAGATTTAACATCATAAAATGTCATGCTGTGCTTAAATTCTCTTATTTGTTTTAATGTTTTCATAGTTTATTCCTTAAATTAATACGGCCAACTTTGACAATCTCATCTTAAATTTTTCTAAATCTTTTTTTAATATTGATACATCTTTTTTCATTTGACCAGCATTTTCGCCTTGTTTATCCATTTTTTCGATTTGTTTAATCCAAAGCTCGATCTGTTTAACTGACTTTTCAATGTTACCTATGAATGCACCTTTTGATTTATCAAAAGCATCTTCGTTTCGCATTTCTTTAAATGTTTTCATTATTTTAGCTCCGGCCAAACATCTAAAACATCGGCTTTATCCCAACCATATACATCTGGATCTGTAAGCATTTTTAATATTTGCTTATTATCACCAGTTACATCTGCTGTACCTTGTCTTTGGTTTGCTTTTATTTTTATTTTGAATTTCTTTTCAGTGTCTTTGGTTTCTTTATTATTACCAATCCAATCTATATCTATTGTTAATTTCTTTTCAACCAAAGAAGAACTTAAATCTGCTGCTATAACAGGAGTAATAGAAATTGTAATTTCTTTTGTGCTATAAAAATCTTTAAAACCTTTCATTATCTTAATACCTTTTCTAATTCTTTAATAGTCATTACTTTAATATCGCCAAAATTATTGACTGTTCCAAATTTTAAAGTATTTCCATCAAGTCTTGGTTTAACATGGAATACAGACCCAGGTTTTTTACCTGGAATATTAAATACTGTACCATCAGTACCAATGCCGGTTTTTTTCTTAACATTTGGGGTTGAATTACCCAATCCTTCATCAACATTTTCTCTTATTTCTTTAAATTTTTTCATATTAGTTCTCTTTATGTTTTTATTCGCTTCTTCTTTGATCTTAGTAGACATTTTAAATCTTGTGTAAGACATTTCATCACCGACTTTAATATCAACTGGTTTACCATCAACTGTAGCAAATTTACCGATTTGAACAATCTTAGACTTTGGATTCTTTTTCATTAAATCTATTGCTTTTCGTTTGTCTTTAAATTGACCTAAAACCTTATACTTCGATCCTTGTACAACAACAAACATAGCCTGACTTGCCTTTTCGCTCAATAACACTTCACACATTTCTTTTATTTCTTTAAATTTTTTCATATTAGTGTATTTTAACTCCCAATTCTTTAAGTCTAGCTGCAACTATACTATTACAGTCTTCGCCCGTTTTTCCAGTTTCTGCATCTAATGCATCTAACAATTTATCGTCATATATATATTTAGTTATTCCATCTGCATAAGCTTGTGAAGCTTCATCTCCAACTTTCACATCTTTATTTTTTCTCATGAACATAACTAATTCGGCAGCCATCTTTTCAGCTTCATCTTTATTATCAGAAAAAATACCAGTTTCCATAGTACCTTCTTTTAATCCAGTTCTTATTTCAGCAAAGCTTTTTGTCATGAACCAATCCGGTTTTAAATTTTTTCTTTTGAATTCTTCTTCTGTTGCAAAAGCCAAAAACGTTTTCCAACCTTTATTTTCACCAGGAGTGTCCTTCTGATATCTATTTATAAGATCTGGTGTTCCAATATCACCGCCTCCATGTTCTTCTACTATAGAAACGTCTTCTAACCAATATCTTTTAGGTTTTTCGCCTTTATTAATTACTACTGAAACATAATTAGAACCTAACATTTTAATCGTTCCAAACTCTTTTGTTTCTTTTAATATAACCTTTTGTCCTTCATGAAACAAATTTCCTTCAATATAAGATTCTCTAAGATCTGATACTGAATCAAGCTTAATTTTTTTATAATGGTTATATGTTTCTTTAAGTCCTAAACCTTTACGAACCGCATTAAATAATGATGTTCCATCTTTATATGTTTTAGGTAAACCTTTAGAGAATAGATCGAAATCGTTTCCTGCGGCCGCAGCTCTCATTTTTGACGCTGACATACCACTTGCATCATCTGCATCAGGATCTCTTTCTCCTGCAGATATTACACTAATACCGTTTTCGAAATTATAATAACCATGTCTAGATTTAACATTATTATATTTATTGAGTAATTTGTCAAATTCTTGTAAACGATCTGAACCTACAACCATTGATACTTCTGTATATCCTTGATCATATAATAATACACATATATCCATTGCAGTTCTTACATTCTTATCTGCCATGATAGAACGAGCATGCTTTGGAAACATTTTACGTAAGAATTTTACTTTATCTTTGAATGATAATGGATTCTTTTTTGGATCTTCACTCTTAGAAGAATAAATCCTATATGAACCCTTAGAAACGGCCTTTAACTTATTAAACAATACTTCATGTCCGTTAGTGGGTGGATTGAACCTCCCAAATACAAACGTAATTGCTTTATTGTCTGCCTCAACAATATATTGACTGAATGACTTAATCATAATCCTCGGTTTATTTCCATATTAGTTGGGATTATCCCAACCTTTTATAATATCTTTGCTAAAATTGTTAGTAGAAAATTCTAATCTATTAACAAGCTTAACGGCTCCACCTTCCATACGATCTATAGCAACAAAACCTTCGGGGTTGGTTACTCTAAATCCGGATTTAGTTTTTACAAAAGTTCCAATAGAACTCAAACTGTTTAGTTTATTTATAATAATTAACTTCGCATCTGTGATATAATTTTGTAAATCATATACTAATGCTAAGTTTTTTAGATTTTGTTTACTAAAAAATTGTAATAATTCATCTCTTTTATCTGCTTTTGCTTGTTTTGATGTTGGTCTAGAAACTTTATCAATCTCTTTTTGATATCTATCTTTTACAAACATTACTAAACCTGTTGCATGTTTAGTGGTATCTTTAATTCTTTGGCCTTCTCTAACCTTTCTATTATTCCAAATGTTCATTACAAGGTTTAATTCTTTATTTGATTCAAGCTCTTTTAATGTACTACTTTTTATTTTTTTAAAGATTTGGCCTGCTAGTATTAGTTTTTCTGTAACTTTTTTAGTTTGAGCTGCTGTCATAACAGCTCCTTCAGTATGGGGAAGTTTAGCATCTACCATCCAAACCTTCTTTGTTGGTTTTAATTTTGATGTAATGTCTCTTCCGAATTCTGCTTGCATTGTTTCAAAGGCTATACCTCTATATGATGTATGCCAAACAATTCCAATTTCTGCATTTAAAATAGTTTTAGCAAGAGGATCTGTTTCTGGAATAGCATAGGCAATTGTATTTGGATGAAATACAACATGTTTGATTCCATTTATTTTTTCTCTTTTTAAGTCCTTTTTTTCAAACATAAAATCGCCTTGAATTACTTCTTTAATTCCAAGATTTTTTAGATTATCATATGCTTTAATTAATTTACCTTGAAGATCTCCGCTAGTATCTGCTTTAATATCTTCATGACTTTTATATATTTTTGGTGATTTTGCAAAAATACCCTTTTTAGCAACAAAGAATTTACCATCAGATGGATCTTCTCCTGCAAAAACGGCGGGGGCACCGTCCCATTTTACCGTCACATCAACGCCTGTTGCGGTGTTCCCGGATAGCATATCTCTGAGCGACCTTAACGCGAGAATAGCTTGGCGTGCCCCCTTGACTCCACCGTCTAGAACTAAATCCTCAATGTGAGTCATATGAGTATTTTTTCCAGCGGCCTCGTGTAAATTTTGTTTAAATGATTTCATACTATTGATATACCTTTACATATACACTAGAATCTTCTGATTTTGATCCAGCATAGTTAACTATTTTTGTAATCCATCTATTTGCTTTTGGACCGGTATTTAAATCTACATTATATAATACAAACAAACACGCTAATTTAGATCCAATCCAATAAACATCTTTCTTTGCAATTTCTTTTGCAAAATCTTCGTATGATTCATTTTTATAGAAATGACTATACATTTTAAAGAATTCATTTATTGCTTTTTTGTCTTTTTTAGTAATATTCTTAGCTATTTTATTTACGACTTTATTGTCTGGAATTTTTTTTCTAAAAACTTGTTGAATAGCATCTAGCATTATACCATATCCTGCACCACCACCTCTTGCAGTTTTAAGTACAATTTCTCCTTTAATAGCACCCCCAGCAGATCCAGATCGAAAAGAAATTTTACCGCTATCAAATTCAACAGTAGCACCTTTGTTACTCCAGAACGTACCACGCTTTTCACCTTGAAATATAATAGATTTAATCTTATGATCGTCTGTGTCTGGTGGTAGTTTAATATTATATTCTTTTGATTTAGCTTTTTTCTTAACAAGTTTTAGAGAGATTCCAACTACTTTTCGATCAACAAAATTTTGTAATAATGCTTTATTATAAGTCATTATGTTTTCAGGATTTAGGGTTTTATTAATACTAATTGATTTATCAATCGCCCATATATCTCCAGGATTCCATTTATCATCTTTAACTGCCTTTTGATCTGAATTTTTATATGCCACATTTTTAAGAGCATATATTAAATTCATATCTTTACTATTTCTATGGAATTTATGTGATTTATTTATATAACCTTGCTTAATAAGAAGCATTGATGATTCATATGATGAATGAAACCAGCCATCTTCAACAGATAAAATTTCATCTAATGTTGCATCAACATCTACAAGTTTATATGCTGCTTTAAGAATATCTGGATTCAAAAAGAATTCTTCTGATTGTATACCATGATCTAACATTGCTTGACATAATACACATTGATGTGATTCAGTAATTTTAGTATTAAGTGTTCCTCCACCGGAACCTCCTCCGCCTCCAAATACTGAACCTTTTGCAAGATCTGAAGAACTAATAGTTTTACCATTACCGTGTAATGGAAAAGCTTTTTTTAATTTTTTAAATATTTCGATTTGAGCTAAAGCATCATCTATTTCAGTAACAAGAAATGTACCACCTTTAACTAATTCTAAAGGTTTATTGTCTTGAATTAATCTCTTTAGAATATCAAGACGATCTTCACCCGTTATTGAATTGGGTTTATCCAATTGTGCAGGAGTTAGCTTTACTGCTTCCTGAATTATATCTGATTTAAAGCTTTTAAATAATAGCATATAAAGTTCCTTTGTTATATCTATTTATACTAAAATCTTTTTCAATCTTCTTCATCAGAAACGAAAAACGGATTTGGTTTAATATTTCCTTTATTAGTATATGCTATTATTTTTTGTTGTTGCAAAAGATTTAACATATTTTCTGCGCCTTCTCTTAATCCTATTTTGTAACTTGTATATGCACAACCGGCACAACATGCTACTATACCTAATATTAAGGTCTCATACATATCGTATACTCCAATAAATATGCATCTTGAATATCAAATGCAACTTTTGTTTTAATTTTAATATCTTTATCCGATGCTTTTAGTTCTTCTATTCTATCACTTCTTTCTCTTTCAGAATGAAATGTTTCAACTGCCGTATAGGTTTTTGCTAACCTATTTGGATAATGTTTCATAATTAATCCTTTATAAAAATTTTGGGGGTTCACAACTCCCCCGTATACGTTCTGACGTAACCACTTAGAGCTTTCATACGTCCTCCAAGTGACGTTGTTTCTTATAAAGTTCGGTTTGAACTTATATAAGAAGGACCATATCTATTAACTTTTGTAATATTATAGCCATCTAATATATTACCTCGAGGTGCATTAAGAGCTGGTGCTCTCCATCCATTAGCCATTAAAACATCTCCTTCTTTGAAAGTAACAACTTTTGTTGTAGATGCCATTTTTCTTTCTTTTGTAAATTCAGAAATATTAATAAATCCCCAAACTCTTTGACTAATTTCACCATTGAACGTATCTTGCTCAATAATTTTAATAAATTTTCTACCAGATTCTGCAGTAAAATTAGTATACTTAGCTAAGTCAGGAAAGTTTTTATCACTTTCACGTTTTAGTGTCTTAAGCAACTGGTTTACTGCTTTTTCTAATATTTTTGTTTCTTTCATACTCACTCCTTACAGTGTTTTATTTTTTAATATAGGTATATTATACCACACTTTAGGGCATTTGTACATGCTTTTTTTCATTTTTTTTCATTTATATGTACATTTAAATGCATACAAACAACACTTTTATGGACTAAATAGTGCATCTAATCAGATGCCTAACTGATGCTTGGGCATCTGATTAGATGCTAAATAATGTCGTCTAGGGGGAAGATTTTATAGATTACATCACCGACAGCTTTTGCTATTTCCATATGTTCTTGTTGTGTTCCATGTGCAGATCTTAATTCTACGTAATGGATCCACGATCTTAAAGTTCCATTAACATACATTTTACTCATTGTTAAACCTTCTGGTAAAACAGCTCTAGCTTGTTCTTTTGCTATACCTGCTTCTAGTGCCCAAGCATAAGCTTTCTTACAACGTTCAATAATTACTTCTTGATATGATTCCCAAATATAATTAATTGATTCATCATGTTTAACTGGTATTGAATTTTGTCTATTTTTTGTGTCTTGCATTCTAGCTTCTCGCGTAGTAAATGCAACTCCCAATTCTGAGACGTCGGCATATCTTTGAGAGTATTCTTGAAAAGAGAAAGATCGATGTCTTAATAATTGTCTAGCAATATCTCGAGTTGTTTCGATCTCTAAGCAAACACTAACCATTTCAAGTGGTGACCAGTGTTTATTTTTAATTAAATATTTAACAAGTTTCTCGGCGGTTTTAATATTAACCTGACCTTTAGGATTTGAGACTCTTGCGCAAAAAGCAACCAACTGAAGTAAATCTCCTTCTAGTTGAAATTCTTCAGTTGGTTGCGAATATGATATAAGTTTAACGTTCAATCAATCATTCCTTATTAATGATGAATAAATCTATTTAGAAGTTATATGCAAATGTTATTGCTGCTGAATCCAGCATATCACCATGTCTTACCCCATCAAGAACCATTAAACCAACAGTTACACTGTCAGATATGTTTTTTGATAAATTTAATGATACAAATCGTGAATTTGTACCAGTTTCTTTCATTGAACCATATCCAATTTTAGTATCAATAAAAGTAATAAATGGTAATCCTTGACTTAATTCAAAGTATGTTGATTTTCTATTATCAGAATTTACATAATATGTCATATTAGTATTTTTCCATACTGCATCAACAAACAATTCTTCAACGTCGTCATATCCAGCATCAAAGTTTCTTTGTAGAATACCTGCGCCTATTGTCATATCATTTGTTACGGCTAAATTATATCCAGCCACCAAATCATATTGAATATTCGCATCATCTCCAAAATCCACCTGACTTGTCCATGCGCTAGCATAAACTCCAGAACCATGATTCCAGGCTAATCCTGCTTGTAGCGCAGGATTACCAGCGTTTTGTGATACTCCTCTCCAGAAATAATCCGAAGCAAGAGATATCGAACCTGAAGTGTCAGCTTGTACTGCAAATGAAGGTAATATTAGTAGTGCACTTAAAAGCGCCATTCTTATAGTACTTATCATTTAGCTTCTCCTCTGACAAGGGTGTATATACCCCATACAAGTCCTACCCACGCGAGTAGTTTGGCTAGACCACCAAAAAGTATCACTGATCCACATATTACAATAAGTAATACGCCATCGTGCGATGTTCTTTCAGGCATTCTTGCCACTAGCCAATCTTTGGCTTTTGTAAATATTTTCATAGATTTCTCCTCTATATTTTGAATTCGGTGAAGTCTTTACTATCTCTATCACCGAATGTATTAATCGGACCCGTATCTGGTGTCATGTCAGACATGATATCAGATTGGGCCGACTCCTCTACGTCATAAAGTTTCATTCTCGATCTATCCACACCAATTACAAATCTCTTGTATTTAGTAGGATCATTATAACGATTTTTCAATTGTTTTACCATTAATTGACCTAATCCTTCAAGTTCCTCTGTTGAAATTAGAGCAAACATTAAATCAGCCGTAGCCGGTAAACCAAAAGATTCCGAAGTGTCCTCTAGGCCCACGTCAGTATTACTAAAACCAGACCTAGTTGTTTGCGTTGCACTAACAATAGGGACATTAAATTCAACCGCCAAACCACGTAGCTCTTCAGCTATTGCTTTGATATATGAATAGGTATTTATACTTCCACCTAACCCTCTGATGCGACTTGACGCACAAATATTTAAATAATCTATATACACAATATCTGGTTTAAAATTCTTTTTAAGCTTTAATTCATTAAGTAAAGCTCTAAAATGTCCAGTATGAGCTGCACCTGTTGGATATTCTTTTACAATTAATTTGCCAATATGTCCATGTGCAATCTTTGAAATCTTTTGATCAAAAACATTTTTTGGCATATTTTCTAATTGTTCGATTGGAAAGTTCATAAGATTTGCATCTATTCTTTCTGCAATACGTTCTTCTGCCATTTCCATTGTAATATATAATACATTTTTACCTTGATCTATATTTGCAGATGCACAATGACACATAAACAATGATTTACCGACACCGGTACCAGCTAAGCAAATATTTAATGTTTTATTTGGTAAACCATCTTTTGTAATTTTATTAAAGTAATCTAAATCAAATGGAATTCTACTTTCGACTTTATTATAAAATTCATATCTATCGTCAGAATTATCTATATAATCGTGTCCAATATTAGGATCAAAAGACACACCAAGAGCATTAGTGAGTATTTCAGGAATAACTCCTTCACCTCTCTCGTCGTTAGACTTTCCGTCGATAATTGATATTGATTCCATGATCGCATTATAGACAGCTTTTTCTTGACACCATTTTTCGCTTTCTCGTATAATGTACTCATGATCGATATCTGATTTTTCCTTACATTCATGAATAAGTTGATTAGCTTGATTTAACACATCTTCTGGTGCATCAACCTTTCTTAGTTCTAATTCTAATACTTTTCCTGATGGTATTTTATTATGAGTTGTAACAAATGTTACAATTAAATCGAATATTAATTTATGACTTCCTTCAAAGTATTCCTTTTTAAGATATGGTATTACTTTACGGCAATACTCTTCATCATTAATTAGATGACTTAGTACGTGTGTCGGGATTTGTGTTGATATGTCCAATTTCTGCCTTCTTATTATCTAATGAATCTTGAATACAATGATTTAAAATATCACCTAAATGATTTTTAAAATTAATATCTCCAATTAATTCTGCTTCTTCATATTTTTCTGTACTATCAGTAATTGTATATGAAAAACTCATAGTAGCAGTATCTAGTTCTGGTGACTCTTTAATAGAAACCTTACCATATATGTATCTTACTCCTTGCCACTTTCCAGTTTTTAATTCTATTCCATAAAAATCTTCATTTGGATTTTCTATTAATACATAATCTTTATAGGTTAAATTATTCATCTTCTTCCTCATTAGAAGATTCCAATCCAGTTACTTCAACTTCCAATAATGGTTTATGTCCAATTTGGTAATGACCCTTGATGAATTTTTTGAAATCTGTTCCTTCAAATATGGGTGTCCAAAATTCTTCTTTAAGTGTATCTTTTTCGCGAACCTTTGGGTACACCAATTCTCCAGATTCACGATCAACCCTACAATACCAACCATTACTAGGCTTAGCAACGTAATTACCAGCAAGAGCAACGTCCAAAAGACCACTATAACATTCAATCCCACCTTCCCAAGAAACGGCGATAGGAACTTTAGATTTTTCTTTAACAAACCTTGATTTCTCCACATTGATTACAAAATTGTAACCTTTTATTTCGGTACCTTGTTTATTTTGTTGGCGACCGATTATCCAAATATTATCCGCTGAATAGTAAATACCAGTACCACCTGAAACGATTGCTTTAGGAAACAATCCAATTTCTTGATACGTATGATTAACTGCTAATAACGGAATGTTTTTCATAGTTAAATATGGCGTTGTCATTCTAAACAACCCTTTAAGAGCCTTAGCTCTTGACATATCTGCTACACCTTTTTCATTTAGCGCATCTTCTAATTCTTTCTTAGAAGCTAAATTACCAATAGAGTCAATAACTATTATTAGTTTATCGCCTCTTTCAATATTATCTAGCTGACTAACTAAATCAAATTTTAATTGCTCTACATCTGTTATAGGAGTATGTAATACTCTATCAGTATCTATACCAAAAGATTCGAAGTATTGTTGAGGAGATCCAAATTCAGAATCATAAAACAACAATACTGAATCAGGATGCTCTTTCAAATATGCAGATGCCATAAGCAAAGCAAAAGAAGTTTTAAAGTGTTTTGATGGACCAGCTAAAACTGTTAAACCAGATGTTAGTCCTCCATCTATATCACCAGCTAAAGCAACATTTATCATTGGAACGTCTGTTACTACTACGTCTTGTTCTTTAAAAAAAACCGAATTAGACAAAACCTCTGTTGTCTTAATTTTAGAGTTCTTTTTCAATTTATCCATTATTCCCATTATTTACCTCCAGTGGTTTCTAGGTTTTAATTCATTTGCAGCATGCTGCCTTCGGGTTCGAGCTACAGCTTCTGCTTTTTTACGTTTTCGTTTAGCCGTAGGTTTTTCATAGAATTCTCTACGTTTTACTTCTTGAATAATTCCAGCGCGTTCGACGGCTTTTTTAAATTTGCGTAGTGCAACGTCAAATGGCATTGGTTTAGGTTGTCTTTTATCCTTAGGATTTTTGTTTTTCCTAGGTCTTAAATCTATTGAGGGCATGTTTCTCCAGTATTATTATTTATATAGGGTATATTATACCATAAATTGAGACAATTGTACATGGTTATTTCCCCAATTTTTTCTTCTGTACATCTCAGGTGAGAGGTGTACAGACGATGTATTTTCCATTTTTTCTTTAGCATAACGTTCACCGTTTAACAAAAACCAATCATCTGGATATTTAATTCTTTTCATTCCTAATGTATCCATTATTAAAATCCATTGATTTAATGCTGATATTCTTTCATCTCTTGTTCCCCAAAATGGTTGATTTTTATAATATCCAGTTTTTGGTAATTTTCGATCTTCATGTTCAATTGGCCATGGAGTAGAATATTCAACAGATATTCCTTTATGTTCTAACAATAATCCAAAGTTTCTCCATTTGGTAAGCATTTCTGTTGGATCGATATTAAGTCTACATATATGATGTCTTATATCGATATTACCAAATACCATAGTTATACCCTTTGGGTTACATTCTTTGATATGAGATTGAATATATTCAAAATTACTATTAATTTGTCCGTTTAGTGTTAATCCATCTGTTTTAATAACCATTGAATTTGGTCGTGCATATGCTGCAGTATGAGAATCGCCTATAGTTAACCAGTTCAATTCTAATAAATCTGTTGATTTTAATGGTATAGCTTGTGCGCATTTGTCTGAAATTATATCACACCATTCTTTATCTTTTACGTCTTTTCTTTTCTTTAACATTGCTCCATAATCTGGCATATCAATATCTAAAGAATATACAACGTTAGCTTTTAAAAAGTTATCTATTCTTTTCTTTAAATCTTCATTAAATCCAGCAAATAAGTTTAGAGATCCTCCGAAATTAACACCATGATCTAAATATAATAAATCTGTAGGATCACCATCATAATTAATTTCACAATCCAAATTCTCTGCCCAAGTTCTGGCCCATCCATATCCATGACTATTACGTTTTTTAGGAATTTTATTAAATGTTCCTGTAATCATAAATTTTTATCCCAATCTCTGTAGCTATCAACTGTGTTATATAATGTTTCATCTTGTAATATCGGTTCAGAACCAACATTCCAAAATAAGATATTTCTTCCAGTATTCTTAGGTATATATCTCCATGCTTTTGCATCATATGTTCCTATACTTGGAAATGGTGGCATTTCTTCTTTTTTAATATTTTTTGTGAATGGTTCTGGTGCACTAATTAATTCTGCTCTACCACTCTCACCTGCTTTCATATTTCTTGCAACTGCAACCGCAGTAAATTTTGCCATGGGCCAAGCGATCTGGAGTGCACGAGAGAGAACTCCCGTTGATATAACTGTATAAACTTCTGTTGGGTGCACGAGGGAGCGCGCTATCTTTACGAAGCCTGCAGTGACTAATTTGTGCTTCAAACCAAGAGGAATAAAGTAAAATCCATTCTTTTTGGCGTCCTCGGCAGCGATTTTGTTAAGATTTGGCATTGCAGCTATGCGATGGAAGCTTATTTCAGCTCCTTGTTCAATACAACACGCTTGATGGTGTGATATTCTCTTGCTAGAAGGCATATATAAACGTACTTTCTTATTATACCTTTTAGCTGCTTGCAAGATACAAACTCCAGCTAGACCAGTTCTTGGTTGTACATAAGCAACTGTATCTTCTTTGATTGTTGACATTAATAAATCTGCAGCTCTTTGTTTTGAACCTGTTATTAAATCATCTCGTACTACTCGAATACCTTCATGAATTGTTTCAACGATTGGTGGATTTGGATCTTCCCAACCATTTGCTAAATCCATATAATACTCAATAGCTTGATTTGGTAACATCATGCCACGATCTTTATTAAACCCATCTTCAATGTGTTTATTATGACTCAAGCTTAAACTCCTTAGGGAAAATCCAATCTCGTGGAATTCTCTTTGTTGGTCTTTTGGCTCCATGGGATATGGCCATATGCTTATAAAAGAAACATGTTTTATCTTCGATATTTAATAATTTTTGTTTTGTCATAGGATTTCTAGGATCTTCAACCAATTCTTGCATTTGCTCCATCCATAATTCTGCTGCTTCATTTTGAGGTATAAATTTACCATCTACGATATCATATTTCACTTTACCGTTTAGGTTTTTACCACCAAATATTTGTTGCATTCCATCAAAATGACCTGTTCCTCCAAATAATACAGATTCAGGATCAACTTGATGTGGCCATGTCATAGCCATGTATCTTGCGAAATTCTTACATGGGTACAATGGAGATCTAAAACCTTCTTCTTTAAAATATGCTTCAAACGTTTTTGCAAGTTCCATCATAGTCCATGGTTTTTGTCTTTCGTCTAAAACTTTATGCATTTTGTGTGCACATTTAAGAGGTGCATCGATTAACCATTGAGCAACTTTTGTTCCTTTTGGATAATATATTTGAAATAAATCAGATCTTGCATGTCTATGTTTTTCAAAGCGCGTTTTTAGACCGCTTTGGCCACCGGTATATACTGCCTTAAATGTTCCCCAATGTTCATTTGAAAACGAGAAAACAATTGTATACCAAATCTTTTCGAAATTTCTTAACTTTATTTTACTTCCTTCATTCTGTAAAAATTCTACATATGGGTGTTCATCCCAATGTAGTCTATGTGAAAATATTTGAAAATCATCTCTAAGTAGATCATCCTTTCTTTGATCAAACTTTTCACAAAACTCAAAGAACTTTGATTTTCGTTCATCAAGTGTATATTCTTGCATCCACGTATCTGTAGGTTTACCTTTCTTCATAGGAACCTCAGATGTGTTTGGATATATTATATTATGTTCGTTAGGAAACAGAGCCATATGATTTCACCATTGCTTGATATTCTTCAATACCAATATTATTATCATTTAAAACTTTCAGATCCGAAGGGTGAGCAGTCATTCCATTAAATGTTTCTACTAATCCTAAATCTAACATTGCTTTTTGTCTTCCTCTCGGATGATCTTTAATATAACTACTTGACCAAATCTGATCATAATCGAGATGAGAATAATCTGCACCAGGTCGAACATAATTCTCAACCCATCGTATATAATCACAACATACGTCTTCTGCGTTATATGGAACACTTCCTGTATCTTCATATATTTGCATCATTACTTCATCTAAAAACTCTTCTTTCTTTAATTTATTATTATTTTCACCGAGATATGAAATACATTCTACTGCATTTGTACCATAATAAAATGCGCTTTCACGATTCACAAATCCTGGAAACCAATCGGCAATATCTGCAACAACTGCTGCATATTGAAATACATATCTTCGTAATCCGTTTTCAACATTCCAATTTAACATAAAATCACCGATTTCTCTTAAATCTTTTCTTCCATGGGTTTCTAAAAATCTTGCTAATTCGTATGCAAGTTTAGGTACATATTCACAAAGAAAATAATCTCCGCCTTTTTTATATTCTTTTGTAGGTTTTGGAAATGCAGGAAATTGATAACCAACTGATGTATAAAACGGTTTACCCATTTTACCTTCAGCTTTTATAATCTTCTTCATGTCGTCTATATTTTCTGCTAAATGAAACTTAAATAATATTGTATTATGATAACCAGAAGGTTTAGTTGCGTAATTAATTGCACTTCCTGTAACTCTGTGCAATATAAACAAAAACAACCATGTGTCTAAATCGAATTTTTTTCCTGTCCAATTATTAGCTACTAATTCTCTTTGCGAAGTAGCTTTTCCTGCTTGCATACGGGACCAATATGGGTGTTGATCTGTCCAACCATAAAAGCAATCATTAATGATTTGAGAAAATCCTGCATACTTACGTTCTACAACATCGTAGAGTTCAACGTTTTCCATTAGATCATCGTTCATACCACTTTTTAGATGTGGCATAAAATTTGGAACATTGCATTTTTCTTGTTGATCTTTTGCTAAATAAAAGTATCTTATAAAATCATCATAATATCGAGTTTTTATCATAATAATTTTATAAAGCTAGAAAGTAAAAAGGCAAGACCTACAGCATTCAACATAATTAAAGCTCTATCATTCCACATTACACTAACTATAGTCCATAAAAATATTCCAATTATTGATAAAGATACATCATAAAATACAAATCCTTCTACACCTCTAATTGACATTGCGGCTAATATAAACGCCGAAGCAACCCATTTAATATACCAATCTATTGTATATCTTGGTGTTGTTGATTTAAATATTCTTTTTGAATTTTCTAATTCTTTTTTGTCAAATTTTTGTGTCATTGTTTATTCATCTTTATGAATTGATATGGAATATTTACTTCTTTTAATATAAGTTGTGTATGTGCACAAGATATTTTCCACTTTTCTGGTACATCTGTATTTCCATTATATGGAGAAACTACTCTTACTATTCCTACTTGAATTATTGCTTTTGCACATTCATTACACATCGGTAATCCATGTACATAAAGCGTAGCTCCATTTAAAGAAGTTCCATGAAATGTTGCATTGTATATACAATTCATTTCTGCATGTACTACGTATCTGTATTTTAAATCTTTATCGTTATATCTCTCATTATCTTTTATTCCACGTGGAAATCCATTATATCCTTGAGATAAAACTTGACCTTTATCACCGACAGCAACAGCACCAACTTGTGTGCTTGGATCTTTACTCCAAGTAGCCACTTGTTTAGCTAGTTGTAAATATCTTTCGTCCCATTTAAAACTTGTTTTCATCTTTTCACCAAATTAAAATGTTGTTCATATACATGTAAATTTTGTACTTGCCAATGTATATCACCAACCTTTAGTTCTTTATATCTTAATACTTTTAATGACGAGCACATATCTTCTAAAACCCATTTTTGCCATGCATAATCATTCTTATAACCAAATACTACATCATTAGATCTCATTTGAACTACACAATGGAGTTTATTATTTCTAATATAATATGTTACTGAATTTGTACATATAAAATCATTTTTGCCTTGGGAATTATATTCTTTCCATATAGATGGTCGAGTATAAATCATCGATGCTCTACGAGAATCTCTATTATCTAATAATTCTTGACAAACCATTTCTCTTTGATTACCATATTCATCACCCCAAATAAGTCTACCATAATTTGAATTGACTTCACCATGAACATTCGCAGTCATTTGCCACGCTTTAGGTGGTTCTTTATCACCATCTGGATAAATGTCAGTAATATTTGTTGATTGTGAAATATACCATTCTATTTCTGCATCGATATATTCTTTATTAGGTTTACCAAATATTGATGGTTCATCTGCTAAAAATGCTGCGCCGAGCATTTCCATTGTTTTACCACCATTTCTATCAGTAGTATAGATTCCATTATCTAATTGGTATCTAAAATACTTTCTTACGGCTTCAATCGTTATCATTATTTAATACCTCTTCCACAGTCATGAGTAGTGGAATTATTGGTCTATTTAAAAAATCATTATTTGGATCTTGACCTTCCATCTTACCTCGACAATAAGAAACTATAAAACTACAATAATTAATCATATCTTTAGCAGAATCTTCTATAGATTCAAAATTTGGTTTATATTCGGGATCGTGTTGCATTGCTGCAACTACTGATTGCATTCTAAGCATTTTTGCATGATTAATATCAAGCAAAGTCATTACACCATTTGGGTAATAATCTGCTTGTTTTACTTTAGAATTTGGATTCTGATAATCATTCGCTTTTTGAGTTTGTAAATCTATGCATTCTTGCAAGACTTTAACTGATTCTCTCATTATGTATTTCCATTATTTAATATAGGTATATTATACCATAGTTTTAGGTGTTTGTACACCCTTTTTTTCACTTATTGTTAAATATTTTCAACTTCTTCTGCTTCTAATTGATCGTGTGCTTCGTTCATTTGAACATCAATTGTATTACAATTACAAGGATCGCATTGACAATCTTCGCATAAACATACAATTCCAGCTTCTTCATATGACATGTTAACCAAACCTTCATCAATTAATCTTTTACGATTAACTAAATGTGCTGCTTGGGTATCTTCTTTAGAACCGCCATAATACAGTACTGCGTGGCCATCTTCGATTAAAGCTGCTGTTACAGTCTTCTTTACACCTTTATGTTCAACATCAAAGTCACCAAGGATTCTTCCAAACTTTCCCTTCATGTCTTCACCACTTTTATTGATTTGAGTTTTTAATATTGCAGTTTCTCCTAACATGTCTATTAATGCAGCTTTAGCTGCTTTACCAAATACTTTCTCAACTTTATCTGAAGTTCTACTTTCAGGTGTATCTATTCCCATTATTCTAACTCTTTCATCATTTAATTGAACTCCAAAACCTAAATCGATATCCACATCAACCGTATCTCCGTCTATAACGCGTTCTATTTTTACTCTGTACTCATACATAATAATCTCCCATGATTATCTGATTAAAGTACTATTTATAAGAAATGCTATTTATAGAAGGTATGATCGTTAATTACTACTGTTTCATTTAAGTGTTCTGCCCAATATGGATAGACATAATGATTATGATAATGTGTTGCGCCTTCAGTTACATCAAAAAACACTCCTTGTATAGTAAGTCTTGCAATATCAATGGATTCCATCCATGTTGCAGAATCTGTAGGCATATCTGATTTACCATCACAATACCAACTGAATTGACACATGTGTCTGATTGGAACTAAATTTCCTTTCCAGTTTTCTTTCATTTTTGCTTGATAAACTACTTTACAAATAGTATTTGGATATGATAAATTGGCTACTCTATTCATAGTTGTATTTGCTACTGCAACTTTTCCAACCTTTGGTTGATTACCTGATTCAAAATATATATTTTGAGCTAAACAATAAAGTTCATCGTTTACATCAATTGCATTAGCCTTTTGGGTTATTGTTAATAGTCCTATAAATATTATTAACATAACACATATATGAAGTGTTCTAAATTTTTTCATTTTTTACTTTACCTATTGTTTGCAAACACAAATTCGATTGCACGTTCTGCTTCTTTTTCTATTGGTCGTTTTACATACCAATTTCCGGTTTCGCTATCTAAATCGCGAATTATATATTCGATTTCTTTTGCAGTTATTGGATAACCACGAGATGTTGCATTTCCAGCAATTGAAACCATTATTTGGTACATTCCATAATACCAACCACCTTCTGTTGTTCTTTTATATTCTTCTACTTTCTTTTGATTAACAAATGGACAATCAGAATATCCTGTCCATGTAAAATTTGTATTTGTTAATTTTGACTTTCTATCTTTTATAATAGCTTCTTGAATTGCTTTTGGAAATTTTGCAAACATACCTCTATTTGGTTCTATATACGTATGTTTAGACATTAATTCTGATGGATCCATTATATCACCATCATGTGTAAAAATAAAATTAAAACTATCTTTATATTGATTAGGAATATAATACATGCGACTTAAATCTTTAGTTTGCGCATCTGCAATATCGCCTATTTCTTTATTTAAAGCAAACCAAAAATGTTTAATTTCTTCTTTATCTATCCATCGAGTAAGAGGAAATACTAATCTAAATTTAGGATGCTCTACTCTAGAGCTTGCCGTTGAATAGCATATGTATTTATATTTTGCATATATTGATTCAATTTCTTTTATATCGCCGATATAGTCATCGACATCAACAATACCAAAGCCGCCCCAAGCAACCACATTATTATTAGCACGAGTTGTATTAGGCAAATATGTAGCAGGACTAATAAGAGGTGCTTCAGACTTAGTAGGGTATTTATTGGACTCGGCAAGTCTATAAAGGACCTTTTCAAATTCATCGAATGACGGATAGTCCATTCTTTTATCCGTTTTATTATCATATATTGAATCAAATATCGTTAGGGAAATTTCCATGATTACCTTTATGTGACGGAGCTACCCAGCCTTCTGGCTTAATAAGATCTGGAAGATTTAATGGATTTGGCCTTTCTGGCTTTATTCCAACTTCTTTACTTAAGTTAGCTTTTAGAACTTCATTCCATGCTTCATTAGCATCAACTCCAAACGCATCAAGCGTTCCAATTGCTACTACACATAGATCTATTAAACCGTCTACTATTTCTTCTGCATCATTATTCAATACTGCTGTAGTTGTTTCATCTAATTCTTCTTTTAAAAAATTAATACGAAATTCTAAGTATTTAGCCAAAGCTTCTGGATTATTTCTATTCTCATACATCCAAAGTTTAGTTTTATACTTGTATTGCATATTAGAGATGTCTTTTACCCAATCATTATCATTCATTATACTATAAGTCCTTGTTTTGGTGGTACAACAATTCCACCTGTTGCTTCTTTATATTGATTTAATACATCATCAACAGGATCGGCCATAAACATTATTTTTGATTTGCTAATAGTTACTCCGTCTTTTACTGTCGTGTAAGGCATCCATTGCATAAATCCCATTTTGCCTTCTTCTACGGCATATAAAGCAATGGGTTCTTTAAAATTGACGTCTCCATCAGTATCATCTATAATTGTAGCGAGTATTTCTTCACCGCTTGTTAATCTAATTAATTTTATATTTTTCATCTTTTTTTCCAGTTAGGGGTATATTATACCATATATTAAGGCATTTGTACATGCTTATGCGAAAAAATCTTCAAGTGTAGATATTTCCTTTGAGTTCCATCCGATAGCCTCTAATATCGGATCTATTGAATCCAAAAACGTTTTTTGGAATTGCAATTCGTAATTGATATATTTGTGTAATCCAAATTCTTCGGGAAGATATTGTGGAAATGATATCACATTTTCTTTAATTGGGTTTGGGATGCGAAGATATATAAATTTAATCTTCTCACCGTTTTGTATACGTTCATATTTTTGAGTTAGAGATTTGTCTTGTAATTCTTTATTATATAATAATCCACCTCGTACATGAATTGGAGTACCTTTCTTATAAATCAATTCTTTATCTTTAAATGCAGATATTTTAGTTATTCCACGAGGAAATGCAATCTCATGTGGTTGAAGAGATTTAAAATATGATTTAAATTGTGATATCGATTCTTGTACTTTATTCTCATTACCACTAACAATAACTTTAAATATTTGTTTTAGTGCTTCGCGACAAGGTGCTGGGGTAGAAGATTTAATAGCTTCAATACCCATAATCTTAAGTTTAGGTGATGCATATCGTACTCCTTCATTATCAAATACATTTAGAATGTAACGTTTTTTGGCAGTCCATATACCAACATCAGCAATAACCTCTCGGGCCATAACCATTTTATTTTCTATACCACCAAGGAGATCATATAATTCTGCATACGATTCTTTAAGAACCGGTTCAAGTTTATCTTGACATACTTTATCTAAGAAATCAATTGGATTAGAAGGATTAACTGCTTGTACTAAATCATCTAGGCATACATACACCGAATCGGTGTCGATGGCCAAGACATAATCTTTGGTGGCATTAGATTTAAGCACAGATTGTAAGTAGGCATTAAGCGATAATTCGGCCCATCTAATCGTAAGTTGTCCGGTGAGAGTAATTGCTTCTGCGATACGTTGATCGAAGAATCGGAAATAACGATTACCGAGAGCACCATAAAGACTGTTAAGTAATAACTTAATAGCCATTTGTTGGTTTTCAGATATTGCAATATCCCTTTCGATTCTATATAATTCTTGTTTATCATCTTTATTTACCTGTTGTAATTCTTGTTGAGCGTTAAGCATAGCTCGTTTTATGCTTACACGTTCATTGTACATACCTTCAATAATAGTAGGTAATATACCCTTTTTATTTATATTAAAATGTTGCCCATTTGCAGCAACGCTTTCACCTGGACAATCGATTAAGAATGTTCTACCAGCTGCTTTTGCATCTATTATTTTATCGACATCAATACTAGAAACATTACCATCAATAATAGTTTCTGGTGACATATTATATTGCATAATAATAGATGGATATAGAGAGTTTAAGTCAAAACTAACTACGTTTTTATGCATACCAACAATAGGATCTTTTACAAAACCTCCTGGATATGCAGATTTAATCTTATCTTCTGCAAAGGGAACTATAACATTTTTATCGTAAAGATTACGAAATATAATAGAATCCCATATTGCAGTTGTACCAAATGTATCACCATAGTTTACACCACCACGATAGGCCATTGTTACTGCAAGAGTAATTAAACCAAGTTTATCTTCTAAACGATCAACTAATTCAACGTCTTTTATGTTATAATCGATGAATTTTTGATAGTCAAATTTGTATAAATCAAATAATCCACTATGTTCTTCATATGATAACTTACGTTCACCAAGAACAACATTTGCGATATGATCTAATTTATATGATTCTTGTGGACCATATGAATGGCCGAACTTTTTGAATAATTCGAGATAATCCATTTGAGAAATACCTTGAATTTCATATGCTGTCTGTTTTCGCTGCATGATTGTTACATCACGAGCATCTACTAATCCCCATGGCGACAACTTCTTTGCCCAACTATCATCTAATACGCGAATAGTACGATTAACAATATATGGTATATCAAAGAATCTTGAATTCCAACCCGTAATTACATCTGGACAATGTGCGTCTGAAGACCAATGCGTAATAAAATCAACTAAGAGTGCTGCTTCTGATTCACATTTATAATAAACTACTCTATGTGTTTTCATATTAGAGCGTGTGACGTCATAATCTCCACAACCCCACACATAATATGTATTATCTTTATTGTTTTTAATTGTTATGGCTGTGATTTCGTGTAATGCTTCGTCTGGTTCTGGGAAACCTTGATCAGATGCAACTTCAATATCAAGTGATGTTACATTAATTGCATTACGATCGAATTTGATATCACCAGGAAATTCATCTTGAATAAATGCAGATTGATGACGAATATTACCATAAATCTGTCTACCTGCGACATGTTTATTTGTGTGTATCCATTCTTTAGCATCTCTCATAGAATCCATAGGCACAGGTGCAACGGCCTTACCATCAAGGGAAGTCCACGTTGATTCGTTTGGAGTTGTTACAAAAAGAGTTGGTTTATATTTAATTCGCTTCTTAATTGCATTACCATGATCATATCCACGATAAAGAAGCATATTACCATATCTGCTTACATTAGTATAAAATTTCAAAAGTCACCATTATAATTATCAGTCGTTGGGTATATTATACCACATTTTTTATCACTTGTACATGCTTAAATTCATAGGGGGAAAATTATTTCCCCCCATGAAAGGTTATTAATGACTAAAAGACGCAAGAAGCATTAATGTTGGTGCTATTCCTATTGTAAAAAATAGTACTGTAATTAATTCAACTGCGGATCTGATGTCATTTTTGTGCTTACGATAGTAGCCCATGATTAACTCCAGTAAATATTACTTAATATCTACTAGTATTTTCGCTAATTTAGTCTTGAATAAATTCAGGTGACTGCTTCGTTGATTTCCCAGTAGATCCTATGTTGATCTTCCTAGGTCGCTTCTCTTCGGGAAGTTCTACTCTTAAACTAATAACGAGTATTCCGTCCACAAGATCAGCCCCATCTACTACCACAAATTCTGAGATGCGGAAGCTTTTCTCAAATTTGCGTGACGAGATTCCTTTATGTACATAAGCGCGCTCTTCATCAGAAGTTTCACCAGATATCGCTAAGATGCCTTCTTTAACTTCTATGTTTATATCCTCTTCAGCAAAACCGGCAACGGCAAGTTCAATCAAGAACTTTTCGTCGTCAATTTTAACTATATTATGAGGGGGATAATTATCTCCAGATCTAGCAGATCCGTGAATACGTTCTAAGTCATCAAACAGATGTTCGAATCCTACAAAAAGCGAACGTGGTACATGCATTTTTATATTATTTCTTGTCATAATTTTTTCTCCTATTTAAAGCAAGATTAGTATATGGTCTCCCTAATGGGACAACCGGTTATATTTATACAAGATTAGTCTTTAGATTGACTATTTCCTATATTATATTTAGGACATAATTCCCATATAGACTTATCTTTAAACGGTATTACCTTGATTTGTCTTAATGGTGCAATATCCTTCGCTTGTGTGGGATCAATCATACTAACTAATCCCCAGTCAGCTAACAACGTAGCAATTGTATTTCTACGTTGTATATCGTTTTCTATTAAATTAGAAGGTTTTCCATCTAATAGAAACAATTCTTTAAAATGAACAATAAAATATCTACCTTGTTTATGTAAAATATGACAAGATTGAAATAATTTATTTTCTTTTCTTGATGCTACTCCGATACGAGTCAGCGTTTCTCGAACCTTTAAAAAGTCGTCAGGTTCATTAAGTGTAACTTCAAGCATATTACTTGGAGTCCACGGGTGTATTTCTTTATTTTCTTCTTCCACCTTTGTAAATCCTATTTTTCAATGTTAGTAATTCTTCATTACTGAATAAATTATATATAGATTTAGCTTTTTCATCGCTATAACCATAATATTCTTTAATGACCGCTAAATTCTCTATTTCATTAGCTTTAGTCCACTTAGAGAATCTTTTTCGTTTCTTAATTATATTTATAAAAAAATCGAATTGAAGACGCGCGTCAATATGATGGTTTATATTCATTTCATTAGCAAACAAAACAGTATCAGGAAAGTATGAAAGAGATCTATTAACAATAAAACTATTATAATTGTTTTCTGCTATATCATCAACCATAACATCTTTTTTTGTTATGTTAATTGCTTTTAAATATTCAAACGGATTCATATGGATTTAGGTGGATCAGAATATAATGCATATTCCCAATCTTCATATGATGACTCTCTAAGATCTTCAAGATCAGAAAAATCAGAATTTTTAGTATTATTTTTTTGTTTTATTTCATATAATTCAGAAGTCAATTCTCCAATACGTTTATATGCATCTTGAAGACTTTTTTGTAGTTCATTAATGTTTTTTTCAAGAACATCTAATTGTTTTACTACGTTTTGTGTTATTTTATCTGTCATTTAAATTTGACTCCTGCCATTATTTCTGTTAAACATGCAACGGTATTTAATTCATGATCTGCAACGAATGCATTCTTATATTGATAATCTGCTAAAATTAAAACCGTTTGTGGGATAGAGGTAACTTCAATATGGTGATACATATGATCATATATTTTTCTATATATAGCAGCAGGTTCACTGTCCATGTTGTCTGATACCCACTGTCGCATAAGCTTAAAGTTTTTAAGTTTAAGGTGCTCCATTAAATCACTTATTGCGATATCACTTAATTGTATTAATATACCACTATCGATAACACCGCTAGAGCTATATCGTTGTAATTCATTAATAACTCTACGCCAATCTGGCATATGTTTCATAATAAGTTCTGCGACAACCGCTTCATCGTATGTTATATTTTCAGTTTCAAGAATAAATCCACACCGATCTAAAAACTTAGAACATAATACTGCACTATCCCTTTTAGTCATATTAAATTCTATTGTAGTACATCTTGAATGTAATGGTTCAATAATACGATTTTTAAAATTACATGTTAAAATAAATCTACAATTAGCAGAGAATTCTTCAATAAATCCTCTAAGCGCTGGTTGAGTTGATTGTGGATTAAGGTAGTCTGCTTCGTCGAGGATGACTACTTTATAACCACCCTGTAAGGATACCGACGAAGCAAACTGTTTGATCTTGGTTCGAAGTGTGTCAATTCCACTTTCTTCCGAACCGTTTATTAAAAGAAAGTCCAAAGACAATTCATTACATAAAGCTTTTGCCACTGTTGTTTTACCTAAACCGGGAGTTCCGGTTAGAAGCATATTGTGTAATTCACCGCCTTTAACAATATCTTCAAAAGTTTTCTTTATTGGCTCTGGTAAAATACAATCAGCGATTGTCTTTGGTCTATACTTTTCACACCATAAAAATTCTTGCATCATAATACCTCCCAACCTAGAACTGTATCTAAACGAAAAGATCTCCAATCTTCTTTGTCTAATGCCCAAGCAGCATAATGCTCTGATTCTGGTGTGATATTACCGATTTTTTGATTGATACCAAAAGCTTCTAATACTATTGGATTTAGAGTGCATGGCATAACTCGAATCTCGTCCGAGTTAATTTTTTGAAAGGTTACAGTTACTGTACCTTGTTTAAGTGCCTCGAATAGGCGTTGTTTTTCATTACGATCCATTAATGATCTCCATAATATAATATAAAATGCGTGAGGGAGCTACCCTCACATTAAGCTAATCGAGTTAAGCTTCTTCGGCTTCTACAGTCTCGACAACTGGCTCTTCTTGAGGAACTGTTCCTTCTGGAGCTTGTTCACCTTGCGGTTGATTAGCTTCCAAGAATTTAACAGTTCTAGTTCTCAAAGAACCTACTGCTTCCATTTCTGGACCTTCAAAACCGCCTCTTTTAGAACAGATGTCGATAATCTGTACCATTGTTGCGATATCTTGAAGCGAGAGTTGTACAGGCTCTGCTGCTTGATTTTCTACTTGATCAGTCATTTTGTTTTCTCCTTTGCAAAGTAGACTATATTAAGAAGACCCGCAATTGCGGCATCTTCCACCATATCCTCATGATATATGAGAATTTCTTTTACATGTATATTTATACATGAAATTCAGACGTTTTTTCTAAAGCGATAAAATAATTTACCGGAAAATCCGTATTCTGCCACGATGAAATCAATTTAGATGAAATCATTAAGAAGTAATCGCCTTCTAATAGCTTTAAATTTGCAATATTAATTACAAAACTAAATTTATTTTTACAATCATTGTCATGATCTAAATGCATTTCATAAGAATTAGCAGTTGCATCTTTTAAATCAACAACCTTTGCACTTACATCTCCATTTTCACCACTAATAACTAATTCATTGTGTCCTAAAACTGCAGAAGCTTTTCTAATATTGTTTAAAGTATCCATTGATAATGATATACTAAATTCTGCTTCTGGCATTGTTAAATCTTTTTCAGGAGATGTTAAAATTTCAGGAGCAGAAAAATAATAGTTCATTCTCTGTTTATGATCTCCATTAATAGTAACAAATTTATCTTCAAAAGATAATGATGCATTATCCATCAAACCTACCACAGATAAAAATTCGTTTAAATCATAGATTCCGAACTCTTGTGGAAAATCCTCAGGGATTGTGCACGATGCAAGTATGTTTTTTGCATCTGATATGGTCGATAATTTTTGACCAGGTTTACAAACGATATTTGGATTAATCGTTGCAAAGTTTTTTAACACTTTTAATGTGTCATTTGATATATTCATAATATAATCCTCAATTATAGTTCACGCTCATCATGAACCGAAAGTGCGATAATTGCATAGTGTAAAACCTTCATCAGATCTTTTCTATTATAACCATCTTTTTTACCATATCGTTGTGCGTACTTCAATATGTTTCCTAAACAAAAGCCTTCACCATGACCACCGTCAATAATAAATTCGGTTGCTTGAAATTTGTTTTTAGAATAATGCGCAGTATACGTACTATCTATGTAGGCTTTGAGCTCATCACAGAGCTCACCTTCATTAAATTTATAATCGACTTTTTTACTCATTCGTCATCTTGTTCGTTATAATCATCATAATCTGTTGCAATTTCATCACTAATAGGAGATTCAAATACAACACCAGAATCTACTTTTGTATACAAATCAAGAAATGCTTCTTTTGTATCATCATCAAATCGTGCTATACAAAGATCAATTGCTTTCATTCTATCATTAAATATAGAATATGTTTGAACAATGTGACAAAGGCGTCTTGTTGAAATAACTTCATCAACACCATCATCATAAAACGTTTTTCTAATTATGTCTGCCCAATCAACTAAGTTTTTAGTAAAATCTTTAATATCTTGATCAATTTTCATTCCAAATTTTTCGAAATGATTAATAACAATTTTACTTTCAGTTCTTGCTGCAGGAAATGCTTGATCAATTGAAATTGTAAATCGTTCTAAGAATGCATCATCGATAATAGTTGCTGCAGTAAATCTTCCATCTTCAGAACCTTTACCTTTTGTATTAGCAGTAGCTATAACGTTAAATCCTGGAGAAGGTCTTACAATCTCACCAGTTTTCTTAACAAGAACAGGTTTTCCTTCGAGAATACCTTGAAGACACATAATTTTATTTGTAGCTCTATCAATTTCATCAAGAAGCAAAATAGCTCCGTTTTCCATTGCTTTAAGTACTGGACCTTTTGAAAATACAGTTTCACCATTTAGTAATCTAAATCCACCAATTAAATCATCTTCATCAGTTTCAGGATTTATTTGAACTCGTATAAACTCCTTTTTAAGTTTTGCACAAGTTTGTTCAACCATAAATGTTTTACCATTTCCTGATAATCCAGAAATATATACTGGATAAAACATTCCAGATTTTACAACTTTAGTAATATCCGCATGTGCTCCCCATGGAACATATGAAGGATCAACTTCTGCAAATGTTTTTTCCGAATTTACAATTGAATGCAATTGTGCAGCGGTTTGTGGAACAGTTATATTTGTTTCTGTTTCTGGATGTAAAGGTACTACCATACCAGCAAGATCAAACGTTCCACGTCTAATTCTAAATTCTGATGAGATAATATCTTTCCAATCACCATACTTATAACCCAAAGATTTTGCAGTCTCTATGATTGTCGCAGTACGAAATTCATTTTGATCTGGAAATCTTGAAGATAATTCTTTCAAGATGTTTTGGGTTGATGGTTTCATTTCACTTTTTTTCATAATGTATACACTCCTTACAGTGTTTTATTTTTTAATATAGGTATATTATACCATAAACATATAGCTTTGTACATGCTTTTTTTCACTTTTTTTCATTTATTTTCATTTTGTGTGACCATAGTGATATATTAGTCACACTATGCTACCGCTTTACCAAATCTTGTTAATAACACTTTGTTTGTTTTCTTTGATTTAGCTTGTTTTTTAAACGCGTTCCTAACTTGAGCAGTTGAAGAATCATCATTTAAATCAGACATTGGTTCATCGCCTTGAGCAGATAGCGTTGCTCCACCTTTAATGATGTAATATTCATTATAACCTAATACATTATTTTTAACTACGCATTTATTTTTGCGAAATTCTGTATTTGAGTTTTTCTTAAGATCTTTCCATTCTTGTGAATAATAATCAATAAATTGTGATTTTTCTGAATCCATAACAGCAGATTGAATTCTATTATAAAAATGTCTATTGTCATCTGCCATAAAAAACCCTAAAGTATTAGTATTATATCTTTTTTGAATATTGAGTAATAACTCTTTGGTTGCACCCTTTGAGCTATCACTTGTCTTGATATTTTTACCATCAATAGTAATATTTAATCCAGATCTACCCCAACTATTTGTTTCTGTTCTTTTACTAGTAAGCTTATGATCATGTATAACATGCATTTGATTAGTATCTCCATCAGATAAACATACAAAATTCATTTTTTCAACACCATGTTTCATTTTGAATTTTTTAATGAGATGATGAGATACAACTAAAGCAGCATTTAATGGAGTTGATCCCCATTGTTCATACTGACTAGTAAATCCACTATTCCAAGTGGATGACTTTATTTTACAATGTAAGTTAGCCATTGCAGTAATATATTCATTTTTTTTCAACTTTGAAGAAACCAATAAAGGCATTGAAAGATCATCTATGGATAAAGATGCATCTTTAAATTTTTTAATATTATTGTTTACTATTGTGTTATGAGATTCAATGAAAGCTTTACGTTCAACATCATCATCTTCTCTATGATGCCAATTAACAAAATTTGGGTTTCCAGTAGTAAATGCATATACTTCAAAAGGTATATTTACTGCTTTACAAAATACTATTAAATGCATCAATTGATCTAAAACATATGGCATTGATTCACACATTGAACCACTATAATCGATAATCATAATCATACCATGATTTTTAGCATCTGCTAATGAAGTAACTCTTGCAAAAATATCTTCATTATATTTATAACTATGTACTTTATTAACATCTAAAGAACCAGTTTTAGCTGTAGTAGCTCTTTGCCATTGATGTGCTGCCTTTCTCATTTCAAATTCTTTAATAGCAAAATTAACATTCTTACGAGTATCTTTCATATATTGCTTAAATTCTAAATTACGATTTTCTAAAGACTTATTATTATTTAGTTTTGTTTGATATAATCTATCTTTAGCTAATGTTTTATAATCGATTACAATTTCGTTAATAAGCTCTTTAGATATACCTGAAGAATATAATACTTCATGACCTAAATGATCTTTTGCAACTAATCCACTTTCGTTTTCTCTAAATATTGTATCAGTTATTGAGGTATCTTCATGATCATTATGTATAGGTTCTTTAGAAACAATATTATTTTTATCTTCTTTTGCTTCTTCATTTTCTTTTGCTTCTTGAGTTGAAGAATTTTCTTCTTCCTCATTTTGAGTAGAAGAAGTTTCTTCTTGAGGAGAAGCTTCTTCAGAATCCATATCATCATGACCTTTAGGTATATCATCATTACCTTTAGGTAATAGTGATGGTTCAACATTAGGTAATAGTGCGGGTTGATCCATTAATTCTTTTTGATTTTCTTTAGTATATGCAAGAACATCTTTTACTAATTCAACTACTTCTTCAAACGTTTCTGTTAACATTGCTCTGTCAAATAAAGCTTGCTCTAGTGTATTAAATCGTATATCAATTTCTTTACCTAATTTTGCTTTAAGGTTAATTTTATCGATAAGCTTAACTTGTTGCATCTTTAATTTATCTAAATCACCAAAAAAGTTATCAGCAGAAAGCTTTTTATATCCTCTTAAGAAAGGACCAACAAGACCAGGATATGCTCGACGTACTAGTTTTTCAATACGAGCATCTTCAATTACATTAATATAAGATCTAGGACAACCTTTTAATTTTTCAGGAGAATCGTGCCATCCTTCAAAGGGGGTAAATAATGCATGACCAACTTCATGACCAATTAACAAATCATATACATCTTTACCATGATCTGCCCATTGCGGAAGTCCCAAAGTTCTGTTTTGTATGTCAAACCAAGCGGTATGATAATTACCATGTTGAATAGTAATATTCTCTTTTGCGAGTAATTTACCTATTGTTTTGTTTTGCATATCCACTCCTTACAGTGTTTTATTTTTTAATATAGGTATATTATACCATATGGACCGGGTATGTACATGCTTTTTTTCACTTTTTTTCATTTATTTTCACTTTATGTGACCATAGTGATATATTAGTCACAGTGTTGATTTTTTTGTGAGCGGGTGTGCGTTTTGAAACAGTTACTAAGGTATACATACGCAACAATTCACACCAGAGCTGTTTTTCTATCTAATCTTAGAAAAGTTCCTATCTTTATAGAATTCTATCTTAGATCTGAACTTATTTTCTAAAATATCACCTTTATGTGATATAATGAACACATTTGTGCCTTCCTCGAGCGTATTTAGTATCTTGGTGAGATTATCTATGCCATCTACGTCTAAACTAGAGTCAAAAGTCTCATCTAGGATCAATAAATTACTACTTGCACTGTTTTTCATTTTAGCTAACTGGCGCCAAGTAAAGAGCAAAGCTAAGTCTATTCTTTGCTTCTCTCCTTCAGAAAATGAAGCATAATTGAATGAATCTCTGTGGCGAGATCTAATTGTTTCATTAAATGATTCATCTAGATGAAATGCAACAAAGAAATCTAATACTTGAAGATAATTATTAATTAATCTATTCATTACTGGAAGATATTGTTTAATCACTTTAGTTTTAATACCAGTATCTTTAAGCATTTCTCCAATTACTTCATTATATGTACGTTCTTCTACATATGTTAGTTTTCTTTCTGTACATTTATCTTTTTCTAGTCGTAATGTTTCTAAATCTCTTTTGGCAACTTTTACATCACCTGTTTGGCCACTTAAGTTTTTTATTTCATTTTGAATACGATCAATTTCTTTTTGTAATATTGTTACTGCGTCATTGTTTGAATTAATTTTTATTTGACGATTTTGTAATTTTTGCATAATCTTTTTGTTTTCATTTAGATCTACTATTGCTGCATCTAATTCTTTCTTTAATATATTCATATTAGATTGCATTGATCCTGCAGTTTTACCTAAAGATAATAACTTTGATGCTTTCGTTTCTTCATCTATATTTTGATCACATGTAGGGCAGTGATCATTGTCTTCATAAAACCTTGCTTCTTTAACTAAACCTTTAATAGCCTCTTTATTAGAATAATCTTTTGAATTTAATTGACTAATATTATCTGATATTTTAGAATTAGTTTTTGCATTAATATCCATTTCATTAGTTAGATTTTTTCCTAATTTTTTTGAATTTGCAAAATATTCTAATATTTCTGTTTTATGATCTTTAATAGATAGCTCTTTTTGTTCTATCATATCTTTATTAATACCTTGTAGATCTTTTATATATTTGTTTTGTGAATCTGTTTTTGTTTTATTTAGATCTAAGCGATGTGTAATATCAATTAATTCATCTTTAATTTTATTGTTTCTTTCTTTTAATAAACCATTCATTTTAGAGAATATGTTAATATCTAAGAGATCTTCAATTACTTCTCTTCGAGTCCAAGTTGGTAATTGCATAAAGGGAATAAAACTTGAAGATCCTAGAACTACAACTTGATGAAAAGATTTATGATTTAATTTAAGTATATTTTGTTCGAGATATTTTTGATGATCTCTGGCATTTGAAGCTTGATTAATTTGATGACCGTTTTGGTATATTTCAAATTTATTAGGTTTAATTCCTCTATAAATTCTAAACGATTGACCTCCAACATCAAACTCTACTTCAACAACTGTACCTTTTTTATTAATACTATTGATCATTTGATCTTTTTTAATGTCTCTGTGTGGTTTTCCAAATAAACCAAAGGAAATAGCATCCAAAAGAGTAGATTTACCAGCTCCGTTAGCTCCGACTATTAATGTTGTTGGTTCTTTATCTAATTGAATATTGGTAAATTCATTACCAGTGGATAGAAAGTTCTTCCACTTACACGATTTAAATTCGATCATATTATTTCTAAGTTTTGAGCCTCTGTATATAATTCTCTTAATTTCAATTTTATAGCATCTTTATCAAGATCAGTTTCAACTGCTTCAACATACGAATCTAATAATTCTGTTGTATCTTCCATTGGATTAATTGACTCATCGTCTACATTATTACCAATAAACTCTTCGAAGTTTTCTGCTATTTTTAATTCATATGTATCTATGCTTTGTAATTTGTCTACAAATTTATCAAACATATAAAGATCTGTTTTATTTACTACGATAAATTTAACGAATTTTTGTCTAAATTGTTGTATATCAATAGTATTATAATCAACCTTCTTATCATCATATACAAACTTCTTAAATATTGTAATAGGATTTCTAACTGGTGTTAATTCTCGAGTTTCTGTATCTAATACATGAAAATATTTAGGATCATCAACATCTGCCCATGTCATTTCAAATTGTGCACCCAAATAATGTATTGGATCTCTATCTGATTTTGTATGAAAATGTCCTGATAATACCATTTCAAATCTTTGAAATATTTCAGAGCTCATACCATGAGGATTCGGCATACCAGGCATCATATCAAAACCTTTTAATTCTAAATGTGCACCTATAATATCTGCTTTACATGTTTTTAACCATTCAGTATATTCACTATAATTAGAATTATTAATCCATGGAACTACACCAATTTTACAACCATCATAGTCTAAGACTGTAGGTTTCATTATAATATTAACATTAGATGTAAAATATCCGAGTAATTCTTTAAGACTGCATAATTCATTAGTGTTTTTAAAGTAAACATCATGATTACCTGGAATGATATCCATAGTAATACCTGCATCACGCATAGGTTCTAAAAAATCTCTTCGATTTTGATTTAACGCTTTAAAATTAACAAATCTTCGGTGTTCATAATAATCACCTAAATGCAATATGTTTTTTATATTGTGCTCTTTAAGATATGGAAAGAATTCTTCTTCGTAAAATCGTTTTTGATAATTTAAAAATATATCAGAGGAATTTCTAACACCACAATGTGTGTCATTCAATATAGCTATTTTCATTATAGCAATTGACCTGTTTTTACTTCAACCTTATTACCATATTTAACTTGAAGATACTTAATTTTTTCTAATTTCTTTTGAATTCTATTAAGTTTTCGCATAGAAGCAATTATTAGTTTTACACGAGGTCTACGTTTAAGATCTTTTTTATGTCTTTTTTTGCCAAGGTTTGTTTGAATATCCTTTTGCGCTCTTGTTAATTTCTTCATACCATAAATAACTCTAATTTTGACAATTTCTTTTTCTCTTCTTTTCCAAATGCTTTAATAGCTTTATCAGTATTTCTAATTTTAGAGATTCTACTTCTTAGAGTATCTACATATGCCGCAGTCTGACCTGCACCTTCTTCATCCATACCCATTGATACAAAATCATCAATACCCATTTTTTCAATGAATCTAAACTTTATTTCTTGTTGTTTTTTCTCTTTGGCAATTCTACGTATAAATGCAAAGAAACAAATTTGAGTAAAATATGAAAATGCGTTTGGTTTGCCTGTTCTTGTAGCAGTTTCAATATTATAATTATTGATTGCTCTTAAACAGTTTTCAACTGCATCCATAACCATTTCTTCGCGGTATGTATACCTAACAAAGTTTGGTCTATGTGATAATCCTTCAGAAATTTTTAAAAAGCATTGTGCAACATAATCTGTTACTACCGGTACTTTTTCTCCTTTGGCTTTTGCCTCATTAGCAGACTTTACGTATTCTACAACTGCATATGAGAATTCTTTATTATTGATATAATGTGCTTTCTTTTTAGGATCAGCCATAATATAATCTCCATTTTTAGCTTGTTAGGGTATATTATACCATATTTTTTAAGCTTTGTACATAGTTAAATTAAAAAATTAATGCGAAATAAATGAAAATAAACATGTACAAATCGCTCCAAATATGGTATAATATAAGAGGCCATTTGAGTAGAGGAGGATACTATTATTAATGATATGTCTTCTTTGGAATTGTATCAGAGGGTAATATATCTTCTAGAGTTTCACTCATGTATCTTTCAAGTTCATCAGATAGTTCATCTACAGATCTTATATCTGCAGGTGACATTGGTGTTGTTACTGCCTTTAAGTAAGTATGCTTTACATCTTCATCAATTAAAACATGTGCCATAATATCAGAATCAAGTATAGTATATAGTGTTTGAGATGAAAATGAAAACCATGGACGTAATGAATAGCTTCCTATAATGGTTTCCGTAACTATTACAGGTCTTTCTACTATAACTCTGCCTTGTTCCTTTTTATGAACCAAAGCCAATATATTGTCGCCATTAATAAGCTTAAAATGTCGTATGTTCATATCTTCTGGTTTCATAGGTTTATCTCATTTATATTGTATGTAAATTTCTCTTTACTGTATATATTTATTCTTTCTGCCGCATGCTTTAAAGTATAATTCTTTTGAGTTCTCCAATGCAAATCATCAGCAATATCATATACTATAGTATTTATACCATCTCCACTCTTACGGAGACCTCTACCAATAGATTGTAAGACTCTTATTTGTGATTTAGAAGGTGATGCAAATATTATATTATGTAACTTTTTAATATTAATACCGGTAGAAAATGTTCCCATACTCGCAACAATAATAGCATTATTTTCATTTTCAGTAATAGATCTTATATTTTCTCGTGTATCAACGTCAGTTTCTCCACTCACATAAAATAATTTTTGATTTTTAGCTACCTTTTTCTTAAGAATATCATGTAGAGGTTTACCATGTTTTTCTACATATTGAAATAACACCAATACATTTCCACGTAATTTAACGGTGAGATCTGTTATAAATTCATTTCGTGGACTATGTCCAACAAGAAAATCTAATTCTTCTTGATATTTTGCTTTTGCTATGCTACGCATATATCTATCTGCATACTTAAGCAATAATATGCGTATTTCTAATTGAGCTAAATCATCTGCATCCATTAATGATTTTGTTGATGTAACTCTGTGCACAGGTCCAAATAAACCTTCTAATACTAATTGATGGGTTTGGGTACCATCTAAAGTTCCTGTGGTGCCAATTCTGTATTTAGCATTAACACATTTTTCTAATATAGCAGTGAGAGATTTAGCTTTAAAATTATGAGCTTCATCTCCTATAACCATACCATATGAATTAAACCAAGACAAATTCATTTTATATACAGATTGCCAAGTTGTTATAATAACTCTATGTTTTAAATTTATTTTTTCTTTACCAGAATATATTCTATGACAATTGTTATCAACATTCCAACTATCGGTTGAACTATAATCTCCAAAATCAGTATACATTTGTTCTACTAATGATGTTGTAGGAACCACTATTAATATGTTTTGTTTATCATTAGATTCTAAAAAATGTCTTATCATTAAATATATCATTAATGATTTACCGCTTGCAGTAGGAGATAATAATAAGGATTTATTATTAGATAGAGCATGTTTAATACCTTCTATCTGGTACCCGCGCGGGTGGATAGGCGCGCCCGCGGCCGTCAGGGGCAGGCGGGAGATAAGTTCATCTACATTTTCTGTGCTGGTAGGTTCATAATCTGTAATTATTTTATAACCACGTTCTTGTGCAAACTCTTTTAAATAATTAAATAGTCCACAATAGATTTGTTTTTTACGATAATCAAATAATCTAATCTTACCATCCCATACTCTATTACGGTATGCCGGCATAAATTTATATCCAGGTACATAAAAACAGAAGTGTTCTGATAACTCTCTTTCTGTACTGGATTCGCAACTAATTTGTAAAAAACTTTCGTTTAATTTAGATATTACAATCTGTTCCATTTAAATTTAATCTTTAAACCTACTTATATTAAAAATTTCATTCAACCTATTCTTTGTGCTTTCAACATCATAACAAAGATAATCATTAATGTACCAATATATAAATTTCATGGCCTTTTCTTTTTTATGCCAACTTATATCATTACATAATTTAGGTAATTGAGTTAAGCTTTGTAGCTGTTTAGTTACCCAATGATACTCCGGAAAACCATATGATATAATAGGTACTTCATGCATTAAACATTCTATTCCTGCAGTACTATTATCTAATATTGCAACTCGAGTATGCGGAAGGAAGTCATGTATAGATTCATATCCATCTCTTACATCTATTCCATCTTGAATCCATTTATCTACAATATCTTTTTGTTTGCCTCTTAGCTTTAATCTTGGATGAATCTTTACTACGATTGGAAACTCTGTTACCTGTGCATATAATCTTTCTACTATCAATGTAATACTTTCCCAATGACCACCTAAACCAAATCCTTTTACAGTTTCATCATCGGGCATCTGGCCGATAACTAATATATGCTCTTTTGGTACATCTTTAGCCTTTCTCCATTTGAGTAATATAGAATCATCCCATTTATTAGATCTTTGATTAATTAGAGTTTCTATTTTACTCCAATCCATATTGTTCTTAGAATTTAAATGAGAATACATTATATCTGGTTCATATGGTTCTTCGAAAGCCAATTTAGAAGCATTAGCATATCCAATAGTATCAATTGCAAAATGTTTTGAAGTAGGTGCTGTAGGTTTAACAAATAACACATTCGAATAATTCATCTGAGTTAAATCAGTATGATTAAATATATTAAGATCTTCTGGATAATCTATTTGTTCCAATGCTTGTTTTATACACGTACGTGCATAATCGAAGTTCCCTTTCCATTCAAACTTATGATCATATATTTTATATGCCACTGGTAAACTTTCTCCATTCAATCATATTCTTAATGTTCTGATGTCTCCATTTAATATTCTCTAACATTTCTTTAAGAACACTTGTAATTTCTTCTAAATATGCAATTTTGGCTTGGTGTTCTTGAATAATTGGATCTGCATCATAATATTTATCTAAGTCTCCTTTGAGCACAGTATTACCATGTAAAGGATCATATTCCCATCCTTTTGAATCCATTTCTTCTTGAGTTAATTTACCGCCATAATGATTAAACTTATCTTTAAGTATAACCTTATATTCTAATTGAGCTTTCTTTAACCGCATGCGATTTGAACTTAAGAGCTCTAAGTATTTAGAATGTAAATTTGCAGATTGACGAGAAGCTTCGTCTAAGGCCATTTCATCTATTTGTGAATCTTTCTTCCACATTTCTAGAATAGTATCTAAATCCATAATTTTCTCCATATTATAGTTAACTGTTTATTATACCACAGTTTCACTCAAAAGTACATGTTTTTTTATTTAAATTCAAAGTACGTATATTTAAATGTCACAGAAGCTTGTAAATACTCAACGTCATTAGCTATTGATGTAAAATCAGCTCCACTTAAAGATGTAGGAAAACAATCTTTAAATATAATTTCCTGTGTAACATTATTGTGTGAAGATAACACACTCAGTGTAGCATCGGAAGTGAAAGATTCATTTGTTGTAATACTATTATGCATCCAATCAAACGTTTCTTTATAGTTTTCCATATTCTCTGTTATATTAAATGTAATAGTTAAATCATCAAATTCTAATCTATCACCGGTAAAACCTAAATTAACACCCTTATATGGAGTATCAACTCCTGCTAAAGATATACTTGGCAATGTTACAGAATTACAAAAATATTCTAAATTAGGATACAAAGTATTATCAATAGAAAATTTAAATCCTATTGGAGTTAAAAAATTCTTATTTGCTGTTAACGTTGCCATTATTTATTCTCCATTTTTCTTTTAACCAAGATTGAAACTTTACAGTGTATTCTTTTTGTGTATATCGCGTTGAACCAAAAGCAAGATTTTCATCACAATTATCTAACCACATTCTAGTACAAAACTGATTATATGACACTTTTTCACTATCTGAAAAAGCAATATTGTCTGAAGGATTTAAAGCAAAGGCTGAAGCAATCTTCGAATTAACATCGTCATCAACATTACCATCCCAATTAAGATCAATCATTTCTAATTGTTGCGTTTTATAATTTTTCATATATCTATTTATACGCAAAAAAAAGCAGGATCCGAAGATCCTGCTTTAAAAGCGCTAAGTCTTTTTTTGGTTTAGACCATAATGTCGTCAACGCGGAAGATACGGAAATAAGGATTAGCCCTATTAGTACCTGTTCCATCAGCTGCAACAAATGGGTTAGCAACCATACCATATCGAGTTTTAAATCCGATGCGAGGTTGGAAGTCATTTTCACCAATAGCTTTGACCATAGTCAAAGGAACATATGGGCAATAGAACATACCAGCATCATATGGATTAGATCCTCTATAACCTACACACGCGAAGTCTGTAGTTGAATAAGGATCAATATAAACCTTCATACGACCGTTAAGAACACCGGCAAAAGTATTACCAGTATCATCAACGTTTAGGTTAGTTGCAAGAGCTGGAGAATAATCCAACACACCAGCAGCAGCTAGTGCAGAAGCAACGTCAGAAGAACAAACAACAAAGTTGCCTTTTCCTCTACGAGTTTCTTTAGAGATCACATTAGCTTCTCTTTCGAGTTGCATAACTAGACCTTTGAATTTTTCAGCCATCCAACGACCATCACTATCAGTACCGACATCAAAGATACCAGATACTGCAGTTGAAGTTTGAAGTGCACCGATTTTTGCTTTAGTAAGAATAGTTCTTACCATTTCACGGTTAATTTCAGCTAAGATTTCAGCTGAAAGAATGTTAGCAAGTTCGCCTTCAGCGTCTAGACCGTGGACTGCTTTAAGATCTTGAGCAAGTTCCATAGTGTATTCAGCTTTAAGAGCTCTTGATTTAGCTGTAACGGTTGATTTCTCGATTGAGAAAGCCATTTCGCCAAATGCGTCACCACCAGCAATTGCTGAACCAGCTACGTGAGTACCTTGGGCTTCAGCTTGAGCTGTAGTATCGCCTTCACCGTAAGTTGATACTACATCAGCAGTATCAGCAATAGATCCATCAGTATCAGCATCAACTACACCAGCAAGTCCAGTAGGATCTGCTTGATGAGTACCTGCTCCTGAGAAATCAGTATCAGCTTCGTCGAATAATGCTTCAGTACCACCTTGAGTGCTGTACTTAGACTTCATTGCAAAGATTAGACCAGTTGGACCAGTCATAGGTTGAACGCCAGCAATATCATAAGCGATAAGGTTAGGCATTGCACGCCTTACTAAAGAGATCAAAACCGGATCAAAGTTAGCAACAGAAGAACCGGTAGCGTTAGCTGCGGCTGCTTCTGTAACAAAACCTTGAGTTTGGTTTCGCTCTTCTTGCAAAGCAATTTCTTGGTTTTCCAAGAGTCGAGCAGTAACGGCTTGCTTGTACTTGCTGTCTATAGCTGGAGCATCTGAGTGCTCAAGTACTGGTTGCCATTTCTCGACTAATTTATTATCTGTATTAAACATATTTGTCCCCTAATTAGATAAAATTATTTTGAGTTAGTAATAGCTTGTGTGTATCTGCTCATATTATCTGAAAGATCAACCGGAGCTGAATCATTTCCTATAACTGCATCTACTTCAGATTCTGTTTCACTTACATCAGACTTGAAGTATGATTCTTTGATAGTAGTTACTTTCATAGTGAAAGTTTCTAGATCTTCAAAATCAATAGATTCAACTAATGATGCGAGTTTCTCAGCTTCTGTATCAGCAAGCCCTGAAGAAGCTTCTCTTATTACTTGAGCGCGCGCATATGTTTGCGTAGTTTCATGTAACTTGATGTTTTCTTCTGTGGATTTATTGAGTTGTTCCTCTAGTTCAGCAACTTGCTCGGCCATATCGTCGATTAAATCTGCTTTACCTTCTGGTACTTCAATGTAATGTTCCTTAAAGACAGTTTGTAAAGAAGCCATAAAGTCTTCAGCAATCTCAGTCCTAAGACCAGTACTTACTGCTACTTCATTTTCTTTCATCCAAGATTCTACAACATAGTTCAAGTAGTTATCTACTTTTTCTACGATAGTCTTTTGAATATCACCAACTTCTTCTTCAAGGTTTTGCGCGTATTCGCCTTCTAATCTATCGATTTCTGCACCTAATTTTGACTTAAGTGTTGCTTCGAAGATTGCTTCAGCTTTTGCTCTGAATCCTTCAGACAATGTAGCTTCCTCAGATACTAATGCATCTAAATCTTCTGAATAATCAAATTCCACTGCTTCTGCTTTCGCAGATGCATCACTAGGTTTAGCTTTAGGATCAACAGCTTTCGGTGCTTTCTTAATAGCTTTATCTAGGGAACCATCATCTTCAGACTCATCGACTTTATTCATCTTTGCAAACATAGCTTGCGCTTCATGTTTTTTTGCCTTTTTAAGCATCTCAACTGCAGCGTTAATAACACCAGCTTTAGTAGAAGGAGTTTTAAAAGCAGGAGCAGTTTCTTCTACTTCTTCTTTTTCTTCTTCTTCTTTTTTAGCTTCTGTTACTTCTCCAGCATCAGCGTCTTCAGAAATTTCCTCGTTTCCAACTTCGTTTTCAACGAGCTCTTCTGAAGTTTCCACTTCAACTTGCTCTGCATCTTGAGATTCGCCTAAATCGACTACAGTTTCTTCAACTGCTTTTGTGTCTAATTCTGACATTTTTCTCTCCTATTATAGAGTTAAAGTTTAGAGAGGAAATTTTTAAACGCTCTTATTTGCGCCTCAGCTAAATGCTTCGACGGCGTACGCTTAATTTCAGTCTCAATCTTTTCAATTTCTTGTGCTTCTAAAATACCATTATTCCATATCCAATCTACTCCTTCCATAATTCCATTGACAAATGCCTCTGGAGCGGAAGGATCTTGAACGATATCTACTGTGGCTAACATAAAGTCAGACCCAACATAACTAGTACCATTTTTCTGTACAAGACTACCCATACCACGACTTGATACACCAAGCTTAACTCCTCCATCTAACAAACCTTCAACGATTTGTCCCATAGGGGTTTTAAGAATTGATGCTTTTCCTACAACATTATTTCCCTCAAATCTGAGGTCTGTAATTTTGTGTGAAACCTTATCTAGATTAATAGTAGGACCTTCGGGGTGATTTAACTCACCAACTGCCCTACCACTGAGAACTTGCTCAGCGACATATTTGTCAACTGCAGCCTCTAGAATTTTTTTCTCATATATGCGGCCATTACGATTTTTCTTATCAGCCTGCATAAACACGCCTTCAATAACATGTTGTTTTCCACCGGATTTAGTAGCTTCGGTGAAATGACTAATATTGCTTTCTGTATATTCCGTAATTAATTTCATTTTAATCCGCTTGTTTTTCTTTAACGCGATTGATTACAGTAGAGCCCAACTCAACTTTCTTAGCATTCATAGCAGCATCTATTTTTGCTGTCATAATACCGTCGAAAGCTGTTTTAGCTTTTACCAAATCATCATCTTTTACGTTACCAATAAGTTCTTCAATTTTACTCATTCGTTTCTTTCCTTTAATATATTTATAATAATTTAGATGTCAAGGTCTATATCGTCGACGTCCCCAGCAGCTTTTTCAGCATTTATTTGCTTATCTAGCTCTTTTATTTCAACATCGGACTGTCTTAAGATCTTTTTTCTAATCCATTCATCTGAAACATACTTTCCAACGTAATCTTCCAACGTTCCTAACATTTCAAATCTTTCTCTATACATTTCAGATTCTTTAAGTTCTGCAAAATAATTATCTTCAATAAAATCAAAAACAATATCTTGTCTAAACTTAGTCCAATCTTCTTTTGTAATTATACCTTTAAGCAATAACTGTGTTTTCAATACTTGCATAAAGACATCTGAGAACCTTTTTCGAAGTCTATCAATAAACTTCTTAAACTTCACTTCATCTCTTGTGATTTCAGTGCTTCTACCTAAACTAAATTGAACTTCTTGTTCTAATCTAGCCATAGGTACATTTAAACTTCTATATAGTTTCTTTTGGAAATATAAAATATCATCAATTTGTCCAAGATTCTCTCCACCTGGAAGAGTACTAATTTCAGTACCTCGACCACCTTCACGTCTCGGTAAGAAGAAATCTTCTAACATCGACATGTGTTTACGATCATCCTTAACTGCACCAGTACTAGCATCATATACCATTTTGTTACGATACTTATTCATGATATTGGTTAAGTATTCTTCTGCTTTACCTTTAGGTAAGTTACCAACATCAATATAGAATATACGCCTTTCTGGTGCACGTGATATTCTGTATATTACAAGTGAATCTTCCATCATTCTTAATTGATTCACAGGCTTAATTGCTTTATGCAAATAAGATAAAATTCGTTTGCGAGAAGGATCTAACATTCCAGAAGTGCCATATACAATAGCATCTGGATGTATTTTTAAACCTTCATTTGATTGTCCTATTTTGTCATCTTGAAATAAGAAATATTCTTTTTGCTTAACAATAACATCGGCATTAGTTTTTGGATCTCTTTTAGATTCAATTTCTTTTACCTTCCTAAGCTTTAAAGGATCAATATACCTAAGCTCTTTAATTCCAGCTTTAGGATTTGTGTCATCTATCATCACATGATATGGTAATCTACCATCAATATACCATTTTCTAAAAATATCATTTCCATATGAAGTAAAATCAAGTAAACGTATTACTGTTTTAAATTCATTTCTAATAGAATCTTTTATTTTATCTGATGCATCAACTTTGTCTAATACTATAAAGACTGGAGCTGAATCTCCATCACCAATAATTGCCTCATTTACAATATCTTCAATAGCCGCATCAGTTTCAGGCTGAGTAGCTACATCTCTATATTTAATAATGAGATCTTGTTCATTCTTTTGTTTATCACCGTCTAAATCAACATATGCACCAAAATGTCCACCGCTAGATATTACACCTGCACCGTCCTGTTCGGTATCTGGCACAAAAGAGATCGGTTCCCCGCCTTTTCCACCTTTTCTGTTGATTTCGAATCCGAAAAATTCTGCCATAATTACTCCAATATTATCAGAGAGGACAATTGTCCTCTCCTCTAATATTATTTATACAACTTATTTTTAGCTAGTTGTGTCAGATTCCCAATAGCTACAAACTAAATCAACTGCAAATTCTTCAATTTCATCTGAAGAATCATAGTTAAGTTCAATTGCTGCTACTGAAACAGGCCAACACCCTCTCATATTATAAGTTTTTACTGTTGCGCCACTTTTATCAAGTTGTTCGATGATTATATCGGCTGAATAATCAGTAACATTGGCTATGCCAGTATTACTTTCATGTCCATTAATTCCGTTCATCCATCGTTCGAACGCGTTCCTAACAGCAAAGTCAACATCATTAATGATAGTTAATCCGACATTTTCGAATATTCTATCACCAGCAATACTAAATTTTCTTCCGCGGAAAGCAACTTCAACAGCACCTATAGTAGATGCAGGAATTGAAATTTGCTTACACATAAAGGAAGTTAACTCAACATCACCCTGAGCATAGCTCGGGAAGTTAACAGTCGCTTTGAACATATTAGGACGTGCACCGCCACCAGTAAGTTTAGATTTAAAATCATCTACTCCTAAGATTGCCATTATACTGTCCTCCTATTAAGAACCTGAGATTTCAGAGAAATCTACACCGGTTCTAGTTGCAATAAAGTTCAAAGTTATGAAGTTAATAGATCTTGCAGGTTTAATATAAATATCAGCTACAAAATTATTAGTATCAATGACTTGACCCGTGTTATTGGTTGTATCGCAAACAACTGAAAAATCAGTTATTCCTCTACGACCTTTTACGTCTCTTAAAAACGGTTCAACTAAGTTTCTAAATTGCGCTCTTGTAAATTCATCATTGAATTCGAAAAGCTGCGCTCTAGCAGCAGTTGAAATTGCTTTTTCTAAAGTATTAAACAATCTACGTACGTTAATACGATCGAAAGCTGAAGGCTTAGAAAGCAAAGTTTTATCACCAAAGAGAAGTGTTCCTTCTCCTGGGAATGAGACAACTGGATTAACCCGCGCTTTATAGAGAGTATCTCTATCGGCTTTAACAGGATTAAATGCCAATTTAATTACACCAAACAGTTGACCTCTTGTTGCTCCTGCAGGTGAAAACCATGCATCGGCAGTTTTATCGGTAGCTGCACAAAGACCAGCAATATGGCCAGCTGCTCCAATCCATCTATATGCATCATTATATTTGTCATAAACATAAATCGCACCAGAATCGGCAGATGCGTAAGAACTTGAAGTGAGCGTGTCAGCCCAAGCTTTAACGTCAGCTGCTGGAGTAGTAGCGTTAACTGTGTCGTCGATTGGTGGAGATACAAATGACATACAATCTTTTCTTGCGGCTGCAATAGAGATCAAATCATTTGATATCGTATTTGCTCCATTTGCATCTGGATATGCAAATAGAAGTTGAACATCAACTGTTTCAGCATCTTCTAATAAGTCGAATGCTGTTGCAATTTCTGCTGCGGTTGGTGTACTATCATCAACACCACCTGATAGAGATCTACCAGTTACTTCTATGTCAGAAGCACTTGATAAACCAGCCATAGATGATACTGTGCTAATTGCACTACCCGCTTCGGTTAATGTTGTGTGATGATCCATCCATCTAATATAAGAAGAACCAGTATTGATTACGTCTTTATAATAGTTTGATGTGCCATCTTCTTTTTTAGCGTCAGAACCTTGTGACATGAATGCAAAAGTTTCTAGAACTGTTCCAGCAGTTCCGCTAATGTCGCCATCTTCGTCAATAACGATTACGTGTAGTTCGTCTCCAATGGAGCCTTTACCCAATGATGTCGCATAGTTAGAAGTACCAGGAGCAGAGTCAAAGCTTGAAGCATATGTCCAACCGGCAAATAAACTGCCCTCTGTACACATAGCTACTCTAAGACTATTTCCTTTAATTCCGGAGTATTTGGCTGCCCAAATTCCTACAGAAGCTGCACCACTACTATATGAAGCATCATACACTGAATCATTTTTGATGGATAGGCCTGAACCATCAGCAGTAGCATTACGCATGCTTGTGCTATCGGTTCGAACAACTTTTAGGCTGTTACCGTATTTAAGAAATCCGGCAGCAGTTAAAAAGTATTTATATGTACTGTTGTCTGGTGTTCCGAATACTTCCGCTAAGTTCTTTTCAGAGCTTATTGAAACTACTTCGCCTACCGGACCCCAGTTAAATGCACCTACAGTTCCGCCAATACTGGTAGAGACTGCTGGTACCACGCCCGTTGCGTCAATTTCTTTGACTTGGACGCCTGGTGATACTTGAAATGCCATCGCTTTATCCTCTCAATGAGTTTTAGTTATAAGTCCACATTATAAGTTAATTAACCTTTCGGTTACATTCATACTTATATTTATAATATAAAATATTCTAGAAAACACCGTCATGTCTTCCATTAGGTGTTTCGAACCATACTTGACCATCTTCGTCTACTTCATACTTAGGTTTTTCTGGATCATCGTTAACAAAACCAAACGGAATTACATCATCCTGAATAGCTTTGAGTTGTTCGTTATATAACATCTTCTTCATTTCTATATCTGTCATACCCAAAAAGATGTCAGTTGTTGTAAACCAACCAAATAATACTAGATTCATCATTAAATCATCATGATTACTAAGTGAAGCTTCAAAAGATTGACCTTTTGCAACAAATGTACTCATTTCTACTATTGTGTTTGCATCTACAATGTTTATTTTTCTTTGTTCTATTAAATCTTTTATATTAGAACAACCAATACGCTTGACTCTACGAGTCATAGTAGCACCAATTGCTCCTCGTTTAACAGTCGATTCTACAAACATATTTTCATATTCTAAATCATAATATAATCCATTACATACCAATTGACCAGCATCATTAGATTCTATAATCACATAAGCTTTATTAAACAAATATGCGTATTTATAAATTAGATCTGGATATAATATAGGCGATATAATATTATCTCTAAAGACCGCAACTTGTTGAAATGGATTTGTACTAATATCAATAATAGTAAAAGTTGAATAATCTTGTCCTCTACCTCTGGCCACATCAACACACATTACATATTCATGATCTTGCAAAGGCATTTCATAAATATATACGTTTTCTTTTACCATAACCGGTTCATGCATCTTTTGTGCAAGCAAAGAATTTGCATCTATTAGAGTCCCGCCCCGGCCTAGGAAGGTATTACCAAATTCTTGATCGAACTGTAATTCTGAAGTATTAGCAATTGTTAATGCTTTCCAAGTTTCATCTCTACCCGGAACATCCCACCAATCAACTCTAAACGCTTTAAATTCATTTTCTTTTGAAACTGCACCTTCCCATAATTTGTGATATACATTACCAACACCATTTGCAGTAGAAGTAACAATTATTTTAGTGTCACTACCTGATGAAATAACAGGATATGTTGAAGTATAGAATTCTGCATCATTTTCTACAAAAGCAAACTCATCAAGAAACAATAAATTAACAGATAAACCCCTAATTGAAGAAGCAGATGTTGCAGTTGCAATAATTCGTGAGTTATTTGAAAATTCTATTGAGCCTTTATTGAGTGCCTTTGTGCCTGGTTGCAAAAAGAATGGAATATTTTCTAATGCTAAAGTAACACGAGCTAACATTTCTCTTGCAACTACACCCTTGTTTGCCAAGATTGCAATAGTTTTTTCAGAATGAAATAGAGCATACCATAAAAGATATACTACACTAGATATTGATTTACCGCTTTGTCGACATGCTAAACATATACTGAAACGATTAGCATTAAAATGATTAAACATTTCTTCTTGGTATGGATATAAATCAAATGGAACTAAACCTTCATCAAGAGATATAATTTTTACATAAGTTTTTGCAAAATATGCAGGATTATCCATGCACTTTTTGTATTCTCGAACTTGTTCCGCAGTAAAACCTTCTTCAAGGCCATCTCGCTTTACATTAACATTACCTAAATAACCAAATTCGTTATTTTTAATCTTCGCCATGTTCTATTATATTTTCATTTTTTGAATTTAACATTTTTTGCAAATCAGTAGTACTTCCGACAAAAACATTATTATTAGTAATACGCTTATTTGCATCTAAACGTTCTTTATTTAATTTTTTCTTTGTTGTTTGTAAAGCCATAAGTTTATCCGTGACATCAGCAATATTCTTAATGGAATTGCTAAGTACTTCGAAAGCTCTAGGATGCTCAGACTCTCTGGCTAATTCTGACATAACATCTAATGATCTTGTACCATTGTGTATTAAATCTCTATAAGTTGCCCGTGAGAATTCATAATCGTCTTTTATGTCTTTATTATCGATATCGTCTGTTGTTAAAATTCTATCTTTTTGTGGTAGATTTTTTGCGAGACTATCTTCTAATTTCTTTCTTTTATTCATAATATTACCAATCTTATGTGTATGATGCAACAGTTATTGTAGCACCAGACGTTGAACCAGTCAAAACTTCACCTATATTTAACCAACCTGTTGGTTGTGCAACTGTAATTGTTCCAGTATCAGGATTAGTTGTATATGCAGTATTACTCACTTCCATTGTATTATTTGAAATCGAAGAAGTAATAGTTTCGCCAGAAACAAACGTACCACTTAACACAGTACCATATATTGCGAATGATTCTGGAACACCTATAGGATCATATGCGGTAGTTATTTTATATTCATTTGCTCCTGGAGTTCCAGAAGATATAAGTGTATCTTCAGGATCAGCCGTAAGAGGATTAAGTCCTAAATCAACACCATAAAATTTTTCGTCGGTATTAGCTTTATTAAAGTAATCTATATCTATTTCTTTAATTATAGCAGTATTTGCAGTAGGTCCAAAGAATCTCATTTTTAATGTAAAATCTAATGTATACATAAGAACTCTTCGAGTTGCAAAATCACCTTCATAATCATCTTCTATTGCAGTACTATTTAAAATAATAGGAACATCTTGTTTATATGACCAACCATTAATAGGTTTAATAGAAACGGTATATTCAGGTTGAAAATATGGAAGTATTTGTTCTAAAATTTGTAAACCATCATCTTGGTTTTTTGCCATAATAGTAAGCTGCATACCAATATTATATGGCGACATATGCTTAACTACCTTTTTCTTATAAGAATCTGTTGCATGTTTTTCTGAAATAACTGCCATTTTATTTAATTTAGAAGTATTATCTTGTTCTAAACTTGTAATTTCAAATGACATTCTAGGTAGTTTTAAAGCCATACTTGCATCTGAACCAGTACTAGCGTCTATTCTAGATAAGAATTTTTGTTTAGGTCCATAAGAAAGAGGAACTTTAATTTGATTTAATACTCCTCCAGAACCGTCTAATCTAATAACACTAATATTATTAAACATCGTACCAAAAACTGCTACGGATTTTCTTAAGGTTGAATGATAAAAATGAGTTCCAAACATTAGTAATTTTCCGATGCATCGCCAAACGGATTAGATTCAGTGAAGTCTAAGAAACCATCGGCTTCAACTTCAAAGGTTAAATTACCCGATTGATCGTCAGTTGGATCTACATATATGCTATTATCGCCTATATCGTAAACCTTAGTTATTGTAATTGTATTTGCGCTTGTTCCACCAACAGCAGTTAATGTAGATGAAACAACAAAATCTCTTGCTTCAGCAATACCAGATACACCAATATTAGATACTCCAAGTCTACCCGTTGTTGGAGATAGTTTAGTAATTGTTTGTATTTCACCAAACACTGAAGTGTTAGGAGATGTTGTTAATATTTGAGTTATAATTTCACTTGCTTCTGGATGTTCATTAGCAGTACAATTATAATCTAAAGTAACTTGATATGAACTTGTAACTTGAGCAACATCAATAGATTCGATACCAGTTTCAAAATCTTCGTCATTATATTCATATAATGAACACTGAAGTTTATAAACGGGTAAGTTAGATAATTGATAAAATGGTTGTTCATGTTCTACGAAAGTAATTTCGAAGAATTTATTTGTCATAGGAAGAAATAAAATATCACCTTCTAAAGGTTTAGGACTTACTATATCAGCAGTATTCCAAAACCCTATATATTTTTCCCACTGTCTACGTGAGATAACAAAGGTGGCTTCATCTCTAATTTCTAAACCAAACTTAGAATATAAATCTCCTGCTCCTTCAAATCCATCAGAACTTTCTATATACGCTTCTATCATATAAGCATCATTAAATTTCGATGCCCTATCTTCACCTAAAACAAAATCTCTACTTACCATTGTTCTAGGCATATAATATACATCTTGGCCATAAATCTTTAAAGATTCAATAACCAAGTCTTCGTATAAATTTTGCTCTGACTTAACTGCCTGAGAAAAGTAAACAGATCTTGCCACTTATTTTACCCCACCATGAAATCAATTGGATCTTCCCAATTGAGTCGTGCTTGTTCTTCTAATTGTATTAATGCCTCGTTTGCATCATCAAATAATTGTCTACCATTAAAGGTAACTCCACCAGGCATTACCATACCCTCAAATTTAATAAGATTTGCACCCCATTGTCGTTTAATTAATTGTGTTGCATATTGTTTTAAGAAATAATCATCATATATATCTGTATATGATGCAGGATCTAATATTCTTTGACAATCTAATATTAAATATGTCTGTCCTGCAACTGCTTCTTTTTCCCAATCCATATCGATTCTAATCGTATTACGATGTCTATTAAAATCATAATGATGATCATCGCTATCAATAATAAGATCTACCATTGATAACCACTGTTGTGATATTTCATAATTAACTAAACTTCCTAAATAACCTAACGAATATATATCATTTAAATGTAATTGATATTTAATATCAAACAATGAAGCAGTTGTAGTAGTATCGCTAATAGGGAATATACGAGTTACATTTGTAACAAGATCAGGAACATCTAAATATCCCTTTTCTATGTCACCTAGAGTGATTGAACTTATAACACCGGTTGTTCCAGAAGCTCCACCAGTTACTGTTTCACCTACTGTAAATGTAGTAACGGTTGCGTGTGTTATATACGGATAATATAATTTAACTCCTGCAGAACCTGCAATTACAACTGCAGTTGCTTCAGATGAGCTTCCTGTAATTGTTTCACCTACGGTAAAATTACCCGCGACTGAGGCAGATAATGTTAAATATGATGCTGTTACTAAGTGCTTAAGAAATACTCTTTCTACTGCATCGCTATGATACGTGTTATAAAATTGAAATGCTTCATCGATTCTATCATCAACCTGATCGTCATCAACATTAATTTCGATCACTGGATGACCTAATGCTCTTTTGCAGTAAGCTATAAGTGTCGCTCTTGAATTTGGTTTAGCCATATTGTTCTCTCTATATCTTTATTTATACGTCCCAATCGAGGAATGCCAAAACGTATGTTTCTCCGCTAATCATTTGGGTTATACCACTGTGTGTCCACACAAGATCAGAATAATTATTATTACTTCCATGTTCATAGTTAGTTAAAGTTGCATCATCTATATCAAGCATACCATATTGTCCCGTATTATCATCGACATTACACCAAAAACATTGTTGCCAATTGGCAACGCTATTACTTGCGGTAGCACTTCCACTAGTGTGTGTTCCACCTAATCCTTCATATGTTGCATTATCGGCCCTTTGGGAAAATCTTATCCTAAAATTTTCTGTTCCTTGAGTTACGTAATTATTAGTTGTACTAGATCCAGTGATCCCAACAAATGCAGCAGTAATTTCTCTATCAGGGTTTGTACTATAACTTCCAAGTCCTAATCCTCTATATTTACCATCACCAGTAATAGATCCTAAATCACCAGAATCCCCATATCCAGAATTTGCTTCACCATATCCTATCCTATAATTAAAAGTGTAAGTAGTACCTCCACCTTTTCCGCCACCTCCACCGCTAGAAGTAGTACTACCGGCTATTCCTGCAGTTATTACAATATTTTCTAATGTATCACTACCATCACCGCGATTAGCACACGTTTTATTAGTATTAACAAAATCACCATAACTTATAGAACCACTTGTAGGAATATTAGCATTTACACTATTATTGGGCACATATGAACCACCTTTATATAAATCACTAAATTTAATACCTCCAGAAGGAGTATTTCCTTCATTATGAACCGATAAAATTTCTGTGGCACTTATATCTGGAGTACCTATATCAGGTGCAGTGGTGCCCACTAATTTTTGTCTATTATTATAATATATAGTTTCCCATCCAAATATTGCATACGTTATTTCATTAAACGTTACAGAATAGGAACCAGAACCAGTAATAGTAACCCAACAAAACCAATGTCGGTCTGCACCATTATAAACAGATCTAATTTGTCCTGTACTACAATTAGTTTTATCACTTGCTGCAAAAGAATAAAGATTTCCTCCAGATCCTCCATCGTGTATTGCTGTTCTCCATATCACTAAGATTTTTTGATTATTAGTACCAGTAACATTTTGTGTTATTGTAGTAAAACCTGTTTCACCAACACTCTGTGAAGCTGCTGTTCCCACGTTCATTGCTGCGGTATAATATGACATTAAATATTAAACTCCAAATTTTTCCAACTATTAGTAATATCAGTATCTGGATGTACATTAAGATCTAGTTGGAAATCTTCATTTTCGGCCTTTGCATTATGTTTAATTGCAAAATCTCTACTATTATATGTAATATCTAAATCTGACCATATTGGTGTTTTAAATGAATCACTATTTAATCTCAAATTAGCTTGAGTTGTTATTGAATCAGTATAATCTGTATTAGGTACCATTAACATTTTCCAGTTTGTAATTCCTAAAGCTTTATAAAACGGACCTTCAATTTTTAAAAAATCTGGATCATATATCCACGATTTAGAACCATTTCCATCATTTCTAGTTAATTCTACATGGGCCCAATAAAAATTACTTTGATCTACACCATCATCAATCCAATGTTGTGTTGGTCCATAATAACCAACTCTTAATGCAATTATTCGTTCTACTCCACCATCTGGTTTTTCTGTTATTTTTTGTATTCTATGAGAATCCCAACCAGAAGTATTAATAAACGTACCCCTAATTTCGTCGTACATATTATTATCATTTAATAAATCACCGGTAAGATGATCCCAATTATATGTTGGCTTTGTTGCGTGTTTTAATTGAGGTAAAGAAGATTGAAAACAACTAGAAAAAGTCCCGTCATCTATTAAATCTTGCATTTCAACTAATGTTAAGGCTGTGATTTTATATTCCATAGTTCTATTTATACTCTTTAAAGTTTACCATTAATCTGTCTAGATCTATTTATAACTTCCAATTTTCTGGATGCGTCTCTTTTAATTTTTTTATGTGTTTATCTGGAAATACATAACAAATATCCATATTCCATGCTATAATACTTTTACGTACATCATCTTCTATTATTGGTGCACGATGCAATAACCAAGAAGGAAATATAAGCATATCACCGGCTTTTGCGTCTGGTTTTATAATTTGTTGTGTTTCTGGATCTAAAAACTCAGTAATATACTTTGTATCAGGTATTTCTATAAAATATACACCAGACCATTGACAATATTGATGATTATCCCAACTAATAAAGTCTGATTTTTTCATTTGATGATACCACATATGCATAATATTAAATCTATATTCTAAACCGGTTATTTCTGGTTGAATATGAAATTTAGCATGTTCGCGAAATTTATTTTCTGCAGAATCTAAAAATATTTTCTTGTAAGCAACATGAGGTTCTTGTTCTTCATATACTTTCCAAGGAGTAGGTTCAAGTTCGGGTTTTGTATTATTAGATAATGTTAAATCTAGATAGTCATTTGTTAAATCTTGATATTGCCATTCGGGTGGTAAGAATGGAGAGGTATAATGATTATGACCATCAAATTTACTAATACCTAAATTATATTCTTGAGTACCTATTTTAGTTGGTAATGTATCAAAAAAATCTAATAAATTTTTGTTAACTTCTTCGTAATTATTGATTTCATATTTATATATTAGGTTCTTCATTAAATGTCCAATCTGTAGTTTCTTCTATTTCTTTTATAAATTCTATAGGTATATTCACATCTGCTATTATTGTACCAGAGCCAGTTAATTGATTATTATGATTTGTTATTCCATAAATACTACCAAAATATTTTCCATTATCTCCAATTTCTAAATTATTAGGATATGATACTCCATATTTGTCATGTAAATGTATAGGATATTCATTAGATGAATCATTTGTTGTTATTAATAACTTTTCTATATTTTTATCTTTCCATGCATTTTCTATTATATTAATATCTTCAAACATTCCTTTAAGATATTCGTCTCCTGTCATAAATATTGGAGTACTGTTAAATATATCTGGTCGAACATTTACTTCTAAAAAATACCATTCATTATCAGAAGTTAATGCTCCACAAAAACTTCCTTCCCAACACCCATAATTTTTCCAACCATCCATTTTAGCAATATAATTTAAATAATTATGAGCCTTTTGTCTTACCAATAAATCATTTTCTTTTGTAAGTGGTTTAATATATGAACCAAAATACCAAACGTTTGCATCAACAGTTTTATTAAGATTTTCTCCTATTATTTGTTGAGTGTGTGTTATAACATATTTTCCATTAGATATAACAAAAAATACATTAGTTTCTATCATATCATGTATATATTCTTCAATATAATAATGAAAATCTTGATGTCTAGGCCATTCCCTATTTCGAAATTGCTCTATCGCTCGTTGAGCGTCTTTTTCAGAATTAAATATACACGCTGGATTCCAAGTATATGATGGTTTTTCTATACATGGAAATGTTAAATCTTTACAGTAATTTTCATTCGAATATTTACCACTACGTATAAGTTTAGGTATTTTATATTTTAGCTCTTGGGCTAAATATTTTGAATAAAGTTTGTCTGTTTCTAATCTACTTGCCTTTACAGAAGGACCTATATATTGTACTTTATCGGCAAAATGATCATGAAGAAACCCAGCAGTTGGAATACATACTTGTAAAATATCTATATTATATTCATTAATAAGCTTTTCTGTAAGGGATATTAACTCATTTTGTCTTTCTTCTTTTTCTTCATCATTTATAAATGGGCCAGAAGCTGTGGCTACAATAAGATTATCATTATTTTCTAGATGATTTATTCCAAAAGACGGTTCATACTTTGTGGTATCATGCCAATTAGTATATACTATATGACCCGATTTTACTAATTCTATTAATGAGTGGAAATGTGCCTTAGGCAAATTATAGTTCAATATGTTCATAATAAATTCGAATTCTAAATATTAAACGTTATAGTTTGAGTTCCTGAAGTGGCTATATAATTACCAGAAGTAAGTGAATGTACAGTACTATATGTGCTAAACGATGATCTATTAATAGTATTTGATCCTATTGTTATTGATGTCCAGCCAGTCTGCAAACTTCCATTCCATGTTAATAATACTCCTACTCCCGAAAAGTTAGTATGTAGACCGTTAATTTGTGTACCACTTAAAGTATCAACAGTAGTATCTCCTAAACTTCCTACTGAAACTCCTGGAATATAACCATATCTTGTACCAGGTTTGGCAGTTTGTGATCCTATTGTCATAGTTGTTGACCACGCAGCAGACATTCCTTTGAATTCGGCTAAACCGTCTGGTGTAGATAAACCCGCAGCTGCAGCAGCAGCCCGCATAGATCCACCTCCGCCAAACTCTGTAGTTACAACGCTAAGTGAAGTGGGATTACTATTAGGAACTCCCATGTTTTATTCCTACTAACTAGCTGGTGCTATAACACCGATATCTACTTTATGTGCGATACCTAATGCTACTTCTTCAATTCTAGCTATTGTTGCATCGGCGTCATATGTAGTACCATCAGCTTTATAACAAACGTTAACGTTTCTAGTATGAGTAAGAGCCGGAGAGTCTGAAGTAAATGTTACTATAACATCTCTAACATCATTTTCTTCATCAATAGTTTCACCTTCATTATCCGGATCAGGCATTGATGTAGTTCTTTTACCAGTAAAGGTTTCGTCTATTTTATATGTAATTGCCATTTTATTTTCCTATATAATTAATTAACTAAAGCAAGCATTATAAATTGCTTTAACTTTTGTATCTTCGGCAGAGACATTGCTGTCTTTATCAAAAATCTTTTGTGTGTTATCATCGTAATCGATAATAAGCTTATCGTCATCATCAGCGGTAGGCGTTGAAGGCCCATCGTAAAATGTTGCTGTTCTCATTGTTGCCATTATTTTTCCTCTAATTTTTTCTCTAATTCTTTTACTTTATCACTTAGTTCTTTTATAGCTTCGATAAGTACACCTGTTAAATGACCATAAGAAACACCATATCGATCGTTTTCTTTATCGTGTGTTACAACTTCAGGTACTATATCTATAATTTCCTGAGCAATAACACCCATTCTTTCTGGGGTTATATTATTTCCATCCGAACCAGATTCTTTTGCATCTTTCCATTCGTATGTAACACCTCTTAGTTTCTCAACTTTAGCTAAACCATTCTCAATAGTATTTATATTCTTTTTCAGCCTTACATCAGAAGAACCTACAACATCACCGGTTGCATATATTGCACCAGTAACATAACATCCATATGAGCTTGATGTGGTTGATTCAGCAATTCCTAAACAATCATTGCCTCTATGGTAATAAGAATGCCATCCACTACTTGTATTATAATCTCCACCATTACCACCTGAATCATACATGCCGAGAACAACATCCCCACCGGTATCTAGAACAATACCAGAATAACCATTTCTTGCACCGTTTAATCTTCCACAACCATAAGTAAAGCTATTATTAGCATACCAGTGGAAACCATTAACACTGGATGAATACATACCGGCTCCACCAACCTGTGTCCAGTTATTAATTTGTAAATAAGAATTGGAGTCGGTTCTTAAAACTATATCGGCCCCGGAAGACGCCGAATTTAGACCATCTAACAGATCAGAGTCAGCAGCCTTACTACCTATAGGTAAATAAACACCGGTGTGATTATGAGCATTAGGTGCAGCACCAGCCAACATAAATGCTGATGCTTGATTTCCATCTAATAAATCAGCATCTAATCCAGAACCTGAGCCGTCATTTCCGTCTGTCCATATTTTCTGCCACGCATAACCTGAACTACTAGACCACCAACCCCTTAGATATGTGTGTGCGGGATTACCTGCACCCATTGCCATCTGCATACCGTGGTGATATGTGCTACTGGCTGTATAGTGCATGGCGTTAAAGCCATTCCAGTGGCTAGTATATGTAGAAGGTCTATTTGAGGGACTACTCCATGAATCCCAGAATCCTGATCCATAATTCAGGATAGTATTTAGATCAACGTTCCCCCATCCCATTGAGCCGACCCAATAGTTTTGATCTGATGTAATAACAGGCCTAGAGGTTGTATATTTACTACTATTTCCTAGATGGGCTTTTGCATGGTTTTGATCATAAAAATCAATGATATTATCGCTATCTGCTGTTGCAAACCATCTATTTGGATAAGTTCTTGCATGATTACTGCCACCTAACCGAGCATACCCACTACCTTGCACGCCATCCAACAAATCAGCGTCTAATCCAGAACCTGAACCGTCATTAGCAGTGTTCCATATCTTTGCCCAAGAACTTAAACTAGTGTTATTATTATTACGATTATAGATATCTCCTGCGCTATAAAACGAGCCAGCAATTTGATGCCCGTGATTGGTTCCATAATGAGCCATGTTGAGAAGCGAGTACCATGTTGATGTAGGAGTTCCGCTGTTATGCACATCGTAAAACCCTGACTTTTGGTTTGTTATAGATGCAAACCCCATACTAGTAGTACCGTATCCGCTAGTACCGAATACAAATTTGTCAGAATTATGTCCATCAAATAAATCAGAGTCGGCAGCTTTAGCTGATGTACCTAAATATGGATGAGAGTGTGCAGCTGAATAGTAAGAACCTTGTTGTCCATCAAGTAAATCAGCATCTAAACCAGAGCCTGAGCCGTCGTTGCTTGAACCCCACAAAGTACCTTGGTTCCCAGAAGTAATAGTATTAGCTGTCCATATCCCTGTGCCCAAAGCCCAGGTCAATGTACCATTTTCTCTTCCCTGAAGCTGATGACTTAAACCTGAGATAGATTGATTAGTACCAGTGCCAATGTTTGGGTGAGTGTAAGTTAGACCATATATATTACCGTATGACGTGCCATCAGTAGAAGTTTTATATGCTGTTCCCATTGACCAAACATGTTGATACCGAGTAGATGCATAAAGACCAAACAGGCCAAGCCCATAATTATTGGGAACTAACGCAAATTGTGTACCCATTGTGAGAGTACCAGTAAATGTATCTGCAGTATCCGATCTTAGAAATGAAGCGCTATTAACACCATCAAGTAAATCTGCGTCTAATCCAGAACCTGAACCATCGTTGCCTGCACTCCAAATCTTTCTCCAACCTTGTGCGGAATTGTTATAAATGCACTGAGTGTATAAATCTCCATAACCTGTGCCCGTCATTCTTGCCGCAATAGTGTTGGAGTAGTAATTATATGGGTTACCATGACCCATTCGAATACTGTTATGCCAGTCGCCAGAAGGAGCCAATCTTGTATCGGTCTGACCGCTTGCTTGTTGATATTCTAAAACACTACTAGGTGAACTAGTTGTTCCAAAGGCAGAACCTGAAACCATGTGTGACTGATTCGCAGTACCAGATGCGGTAATATAACCAGCACCATTTGTTAGCTGATTATTATTTGATATATAACTTGACCAGTTAGCTTCGTTAAGAACTCGTTTTAAACCTGCACCTTCGTCAACTTTAAAAGTACCATTTCTAACTTTTTGAATATCCCAACTGGCCCATGCACCATCTAAGAATCCATAGTTAGCACCACTACCGTCCCAATACAGCTGAAGACCATGTGTACCGTCTGATCCTTGTAGTACTAAACCACCGCTACTAGTAGCGCCTGCATTTTTAATTTCTAAACTATGGGTGGTAGTACTTATTGTCTGATCTTGGGTTCCATCAATTGTTATACTAGTTGGAGAAGCTATTAAGAATGCAGAGGCATGATTTCCATCAAGCAAATCTGCATCCAACCCACTACCAGAACCGTCATTGCCTGTATACCAAACGGGGTTTCCAACACCTACATGAGGTACGGCCGAGAAATTCCATGTTTTATCGACATACATATAACCATTATCATCTGGATGAATTTGAAAAGTATCAGATCCATCTGATGAAATCAGAGCCAAACCACCTGCCCAACCATTTGTATGAGCTTTTAATTTTAATTGAGCAGTTTGCTGATGGGTTACTCCATTAGCTAAACTAATACCAATATTTGTTTCGGTGGCCGCTATTGTAGCAGTTACATTTTCGAAACTTGTAACAATTGATACATCCCAACCATTATCCCATGAAGTATTAGTATAACCAGAATAACCTATTTCAGCTTCAGTAACACTTATTGTTGGATAAGACCAAGTAGTATTAGTTTCTCCAATATAAACGCAAGCTTTACTATTACTATCATATCCAAATCTTATTGCATAAGGTCCATGATTTGCTTTAGGAGATCCAGTAATATAACCAAAGGGATTGTGTGCCCAAGTATTTCCAGTAGGATAGTTATAACCACCAAAATGTACTTCAAAAGATTCATGCGAATCATATTGATAGACACTAACCTTAACAGATAACATACTATTCGTCATACCAACCGGTAATGTTATTTTAATTGCACCAGTTTCACTTGACCCGCTATTTTTTCTTGCGCCACCACCAGGGAATAAAACACGTAAAGTTTCACCTGTAGTAGTAGATGTTAATCCTACATCATTTCCTAAATGTAAAGAACTAGAAAGAGTACCTCCCGACAGTGGTAAGTAACTACTTAAGCTACTAGCTGCCGCGTAATAAGAACCATGTTGTCCATCTAATAAGTCAGCATCTAAACCAGAACTTGCACCATCGTTGCCAGCGTGCCAAATATAGTTTCCACCAATTGTTGCGCCAGTAGAATTAACATTAAAGTGCTCTGATCCGTTCTTTAAAATTCTAAGTGCGTAATTGAATGAGGAGGGCATCTGAATTTGCATACCGTATTCAGTTTTACCTGAAGCAGCACCAATTGTAATACCCCAGTCACTATTATTACCTGCAGTTACATATAAGGTTGAATCATGAGCTTGGTTTAGAGTTCCGCCGTTTATAGCTAGTCCTACGCCAGTATCATGTACATCTGATCTAAGTAATGAAGCACCATGTATTCCATCTAATAAGTCAGCATCTAAACAAGAACTGCAACAACCTACAGTTTTATTACCGGTAATTATTTGACTGAC
>Ga0102907_1000022_pt1 | contig 42183 bp, 22 predicted proteins | sample Colrivmet1556B02_FD_79136 | JGI IMG/M metagenome (GOLD analysis project Ga0102907, IMG submission 79136) | Estuarine microbial communities from the Columbia River estuary - metaG 1556B-02 | ecosystem: Environmental > Aquatic > Marine > Intertidal zone > Estuary | place: USA: Columbia River...
ACTCGAGTGAGTTCCTATAGCTAAACCGCCATCAGTCCAAGACCCCTTGACTACATTGTTAACTTTGATTTTAAAGCGTGAATCACTTAAAGTACCAATGAAAGCCTCTTGTGCTACGCCAGGGGAATTTTGGCTTCCAATAGCCATTATAAATGCACCATTACCAGATGTTGCTATTACACTTTGGCCGGTGGTGGTTGAGTTTTGTGCATGTAACAGGTAGCCAGGACTCGTAGTTCCGATACCAACTCGTCCATCATATCGAATAGTAAACAAATCACCTAAATAATTTGTACCGCTGGTCATTTCACCGACCCCAAACAATGAGCCGGTTGAACTAGCATCGGCTGGACCAAAGGCTCTTACGCCCCAATCATTTGAAATACTAAAGCCTGTTCGTGAATTACCGTTTTGCCTAAGTAATACTACCTGTTGGTTTTGACTAGTCACTCCACAATCCAAAGGTGCTTGCGGATCTGTCTCGCCATTAATACCAACGTTGCCACCTATATCAATTGTTAATCTACTTTTTATATTACTATCTGTAGGAACACCATCACCATCTGCAGCATCTGGTGTCATAAAGGTAAGAGGACCGTAACTTGACCAAAGCGACATCATTTCAGAGCCACGATGATCGTAAATTAGGCCACCTCGTGTTGCATTCTGATATCCAAATAACATACCAAATTGGGAATCAGCACCTGAAGTCCCATCTACCCAATTGCCGTCTAGATTTGAAAAATATATGCCTTGAACCCCAGTTGAATCATAGTCTGTATTTAGTGCAAAATAATTTTTTATTACTCCGGCAGCGGGTTGGAATGTTGAAGAACCTTTGTTAATATGCAAGTTTACTGCTGGAGCCGTAGTTCCTATACCAACTTCGCCAGTTGGTTTTATATGCATGCCGATATTCCATGTTATTGCATTACCAGCTGTTCCAGCAGGTGTTACATAATGAGTTATTTGACCGCCTGAATGTTGAGTTAGAGAAGCCGCTACTGAAGCTTCGTATTTCCATCCACTATTATGATAAGCATTTTGACCTACATAAAGATCACTACCGCTATGTGCTCCAACATAACCTCTAGCCCCAATTTGTAATGATTTATAACCAGAACCCCAAGCAATAGGTGTTTGTTTTGCAATACCAACATGACCAATGGCATCTATAGATAGAGAGTTACCACCAGCAGCAGTTCCAATAACAAATTTTCTATGAGTAGCGCCTGATCCATGAGTATATGCTATATATCCGTCCCAGTTTGTACCACTATCTCCAAAATAAATTGAACCAGTACTACTTGTACCAGATAAAATACTTATTCCAGTATTTGAATTATTTTCAACAACCAATTCATCAGCGCTTGCATCAGCTGTCGCGCCAGAATCGCTACTTTTTACATGAAGCTTACCTAATGGTGAAGTTTCTCCTATACCAACTTTGCCATCACTCTTAATAAATAAATCATTTTCGCGAGCAGCACCACTTATACCAAGACCCGTAGATTGAACTTGTATTCCACCTGCTTGAGTTGCTCCATAATAGAACTCTACGTTTGTTCCAGCACTTCCTGACCTTGTAAATCTTGCTTTATATGCATCTCCTCTTACTTCAAATTGTGCATCAGGAGTCGTAGTTCCTATACCAACCTTGCCATATCCTGTGTCACCAAGAATTATTAGATTTCCTCTATACGCTCTAAGCTCAACTGTCTTATTGACATTATCTGCAAGCCTTGACAATAGATTAATATTGGCAATAGCATTAGCAGTATCATGTGTTTGTAATGTTAAACCTACATTAGGAATAGAGCTGTTTCCTAGAACATGAATATTATTTTGTGGATTGTTATAGCCTATACCAACTTTACCGTCTGTTAAAATAGATAGCACATCAGTACTTGTACCATAAGAATAAAGTCTAAAATGCTCTGTGCTATCGTTTCTTTGTCCTAGAATCCACTTATCTGCTCCAGCACTTCGGAACTTAATCATGTTATTATGACTAGTTGTACCTCTAGTTAATTTAATAGTATCATTAGTAGATGCTTGAGTAATATTTAAAGTGCCACTCATTTCACCACCAGCTAGAGGTAGTTTAGTAGCCAATGCCGTAGTAAGAGTACTATTATAATTTGCATCATCGTTGATAGCGGCCGCTAATTCATTCAGGTCGTTGAGGGTGCTTGGTGCACCACCTATTAGCGTGGTTAATTCTTGTTGTACGAATGCTGTAGAAGCAAGTGCAGTAGTACTAGTACCACCACTTGCAGTAGCCGTAGCACCTACTATAGTACCAGTAATATTTACACCAGTATTTGTCGTGGCCAACTTAGCAGCATTATCGTAGTAAAGAGTGACTGCACCATCTTGAGTTGCACTCAACATTTGTTCAGCAGTACCATATTTCAGTACTTGAAACTCACTAGCTCTTATTTTTAAACCACCTGTACCAGAATCATCTATATAACTATTGTTACTATCATGATATAGGCGCATATCTGAGCCAGCTCCAAAATATAATGTTCCATTATCAGAGTTTAAACTAATATTTCCAGTGGCAGTAATATCTGCTACATCTATTCCACCAGTAACATTAATACCTTGAGCATCTGTAGATAACTTAGCAACATTATTATGGTATAAAACTACTGCACCATCATCATTCATTATAGCGTAAGTTTCACCAAAGTCTGAACTATTAAATGATATTGCTGCAGATCCACCTAAATAAAGATTACCTGTTCCATCATCTTTAATATAACTGTGTGAACCATCATGATAAATTTGAAGATCATTACTACTACCATGTTTAATCTTAGCATTATCCGCAAGAGATATATCTCCTGCCAGAGTATCGATTCCTGTTGATTTTATTTTAGTTGCCATATTACTATTTATATCCTATGATGAGCATTATACTGTAAACGGTCCAGATTTTAAAATCATTTCATCTGTTACATATTCGTGTGTTGGCCAAGTAATATTATTTACTATCATATAATTATTTAAAGTTGGTTTTGTATCTGTTATATCTCTTAATGCTTGTCTATAGACAAGTATTGAAGCTTTTAAATCTTCGGTCTTATGTGCAAAATCAGGAACTGCATATTTATCTGTCCATCCTAATAATTTGTCTCTTCTATTTCGTACTTGAGCATAGGCATAATTATCTGCAGCAGTTTTTTCTTCTGCTGTACAGTTGTCATATCCACCTTTCTCTAATATTATATTCATTATATCCATTACGCTAACCTCTCTACCCATAAATTTTGACTTGTTCGATGATTCATTGTATAACTAATTCTTACTGCGGCATCATCTGTTGAATATTGTGTTTTAAGTTGAAGTTTGGTGCCACCGCTGAAACTAACCCAATTAAAATAACCTGTTCCTTCTCCACTAATATCCGAATAACTTACATTTGCTCCGGTCAATGCAGCATGACCATAAGCAGTAACTTGTTGAAATACAGAATCAGATCCACTTGAATTGCCCGGGAACTGAACATTAATTGTTATAGACCCCCAAGACGCGTTAGAAAAATGTATATTAAGTATATCTGTCCAACCAGTTCCTTGCATATAAGAAATAAATTCACCAGCATCTACTCCTCCTCCAGGAGAAGTTAACTGTTCTCTAATATTTACCACTCCAAAAATAGAAACTGTTCCATCATCTGCATCTAATCCTTCACCTATAGAAACTGTTCCATCGGAAGTCATTGCGGGTTCAAATGCTCGGATAGTTCCACCATATATTCTTTGATTAGAACCAAATTTAATACCTTCTGTATTATCACTACCCTTAAATTCTAATACACCTGTATCATGGAGTCGTAATCTTTCATCCATAGCTGAAGAACCACTACCAGATTTACTTGTATAAAATCTTAAATGCCCTCCATCTCCGCCTGAATATGCTTTAATTGCTGATACTAAATTACCATTATTAGCAAGTAAAATTTGGGCTGTATCGTTTTCTGAGATTCTTTTACCTTCAATTCTTAGTACACCTGCATCATCTGTTTTATCATTATGAATATGTAATTGTGTATTGCCTTTGGCAGAATCATTCTCATGAACATGCAATGCAGAACTTGGACTCGCTGTTCCGATACCAACTTGGCCATCATGATTAACTCTCATCCATTCATCAAAAGTACCACTATTATTTCTGTGTGTAAAAATCATATGAGATTTTTCAGTACTATGATTAGTATATTTCGTAGCAATACGACCATATATAACATGATTTGATGATGTATCTTTACCTGAGAAATCTATTGATACACCATTATCATCAGTAGTATTATCGTTTTTAATAACGAGTATAGGTTCTATATTTGCAGTACTTCTTTGAACAACTAATGTATCTGAAGGGGCCGTTGTTCCAATACCAACATTGCCATTATTTCTTACAAAAAGGCCACTATTACCTGGTGTATAAACACCAAGAGCATATCTTGTATCTGTAGCACTACCTGCTGACATATCAACTCTTAAACCATAACCACCAGCGCCTCTTACGTTCTTAAACTCTCCAACCCAAGTATCAGCGTTTTCTTCTACGTGCAATTTAAGATTAGGATTCGCTCCAGTACCTATACCAACTCTGTTATTAGCACCATCAATTCTCATAATTTCTGTATTATAAGAGGAGAATGTAAAGTGGCCAGCAGTTCCGTTTAAAGACGTGACTTGCATGGCAATATCTCTTACGGAGTTTACATATATGTGTGCATTAGCATCTTCTGTCTTTATTTGTAAAATTCCATCTGATGTTATAATTGCGTTACCAGAACCATTGACTGCAGCATTTCTAAATCTAAGTGTTCGTGATGTGTTTGCAGTACCATCTAAACGAAGAGCTTCGCCATCTGCAAAAACATTGAACTTAGAGTTTATAGCCCCACCGCCTAAACCGTAATTTATAGCAACATTACCATTTTTTTTAATTACTAAGTTTGCAGCAGTTGCTGAACCGGTATTTGTATGAAACTCTAATCTTGAAGATGTAGTATCTCCATCTGTAATACATCTAATATATGCTAAATTATCTGTTGCATTATTAGAAAATCTTATTTGTCCGACTGTTTGGTCATTATTACTGTCTAATCGTTTAAAGGCTATACCTTGTCCACCACCAGAAGCCGGAGTTGTTATTGTTATTATTTCAGAGGTTAAATTAGATGGAGTATCTCCCATACCAAATTTTCCATCATGAGTGATTCTCATTCTAGGTGTTATAGAACCACCACTAGGTCTTGTAGAAATAATTATATTTTGAGATGCAACTGTATGCTTAATATCAAAGTTGGTGCCACCACTATAAAGATAATCACCTTGTGCTTGTGTTATATCACCTGAGAAGGCGATCGTTCCTGCACCTCCAGCAGCCGCATTAACACCAAGCCCACCTGCCATAGATATATTATTAGGTCTATTTCCGGAATTTAATCCTATGTTTCCACCAGCATCAGAAGTAAACTTAATATCGTTTGTAAATATAGCGTTTTGAGATATATCAAGAGTTAGCGCAGGAGTACCTGCTGTATTGAGCTTCATTCCATCAGTAATATGGCTATACTCAATATAACCACGATATTGAGTATTACCCGATGTCCCGTCAGCGAACATAAGATAGTTCACATGACCCGTTCCACCGACAATAGTGATACCACCTTCGGCACCACTATTTACAACTAAATTTTTTGCATAGTAATCTGAAGGATCCGTAATTCCTATACCAACATATCCTGCCTTAGTTACATTAACATAAGGTGCATCTACATTAGCACCACCAATAACAAAGTTATCAGTACCATCATCATGTCCAATAGTATATTGAGCAGAGCCGGCATTAAAGAATTTAACTTCTGTGTCTGAACCTGCAGGAGCATCTAATCTTATTCTTGCATCGCCTGAAGCCGACTGAATATCAAGCATTTCTGCTGGTCTTATTCCTATTCCTAAACCACTTGCATCTATTTTAATTAAATCCGTTCCACCAACTTTCATTATTAAATAATCATCTGCGGATTCTCTAATTGAAGTATCTGCATCTGCATCTAAGATTAACTGATTTCCATTTATATCTAAATTACCAGAAGTAGTTACTGTTCCAGTAAATGTAGGACTGGCTAAAGGTGCTTTTGCAGCAAGTAAGCTATTAACTGTACCAACATAGTTAGCATCATCATTAACTGATGCCGCAATTTCGTTAAGTGTATCTAAGGTTGCAGGAGCACCACCAACAAGCGCAGTGATTGCAGCATCTGTATAGGCTGTCGTTGCGATTAAAGTTGAATTAGTTCCTGCTGATTGTGTAGTTGCAGTAACAGTGCTTGCAAGTGTACCAGTAATTGCACCGGTGACAGTTATTCCTGTCGATGTTGTGGTTAGTTTTGCTGAACTATTATGATAAAGTATAACTTCGCCATTAGGTGCACAAAATACGGCATTTTCGTTAGGAACAGGTTGTAATACAATTCCACCTGATGCACTATTATTTTGTATAATAGTGCCACCATTAGCACCACTATTGTAAATATAAAATATATCATTAGATGAATTATAATACAATTGTGCATCAGTATCATCACCAAACTTTAAATTTTTATTATCGGCTACTTGAACGTGTGAAGCTAGTGATATATTCTCTGAACTATCAATCGTGATCGCAGTAGCGTTCCCACCATCTACAATACTTGGTGTGCTACTTAAATGTCTTACTACTTTTGTTAATGCCATTACTTTTTATATCCTATTATGTTGGAGCTACCAAATTTGCATCAATGTGTGTTTGATATTCTATTTTAATTTCATTAGTCCAAGATGCTTCACAAAATTCTTTAACTTCTGTTGTTTCTCCTGATACATCTGTGTCTTGCCACGTTTCATCTACTTTTGTAGATGGGTGAATATGTCTAAAAAGACCATCTTCATATACTTGAACTATACCTAAGTTTAAAAGTTCCATTATGTATAAATCCCCTCTACTGTTAAAATAGCACCGAAGTTATTACTACTGTTGTTTGAAATTGTGAACCCATATTGTTGTGCACCAGGAACATATGCCCACACTTCCCCATTGGCTATATACGAACCCATGTTTATACATGGATGATATGAAATCCCCTTAGCATCATAAGATGTGCTGTTACTTGACTTGTAACCATTTTGAATAGTTCCGGCACCAAAACTTCCGTAGTTAGTAGCTGAATAACTGTGGCCAGAGTAACCAGCCACACTATATTTAGCATTTGCTCCATTAGAGCCACCACTTCCGTAACCCGCTATTGAAACTTCATATCGTAGTGTGCCACCTGTGGCTGCACCTAAAAGAGTATTAATATTTAGCGTGTGTCTAGTAACAGAACTACCAGTACAAGTAACAGCCTTGCTTATTTTGAAATGATATACGCCGTCTGCATACCAAACTTCTCGTCCTTGCGAAAGTATCTTTGTGAAACCTTCTCCAACTTGTAAGACACTACCATCTGCTGCTCCTTCGAGAGCTCTATGAGTGTTCCAATATAGTCTTTGATTTGAGCCAGTAGAAAATCTTAATCCACTACCATTTCCTAAAATATTTAATCCATATGTTTGACCGCAATCTATCGTAGTTGAGCCATCGTTATTGACTGTTAATCCGTTGTTAATTGCAGCACCAGTAGAGTCAACAGTGCATATTCTCGCGTATCTGTCAGAGGTGGAGTTGTTACCTTTTAAGAATAAACCACCACCATAAGAACCTGACCATATTGGTTTGTTGTTAGATACCGTAACTTTTCCATCATAAGAAATACGCATTTTCTCAGTAATAACTCCAACTGTACTTGTCCAAAAACCAAGACCAGAAGATATATTAGTTCCAGAATTAACGTCTGCGGTTGATGCAATTCTACCTGTGTTTTGAATAGCACCATTGTTTCTTTCAGCTTGGAATCTAATTTCACCACCAAATCCTGTAGTAGTTGTTCCAGTTGACGTATTTCTAATCATAATGGTATTTACAACATCACCAGTAGTGCTATCGTTAGTTTGAATAGTTAGTGGAGCACCTACATCAGTTGTTCCAATACCAACGTTGCCATTATCAATTACTACATCTGCCGCTTGACCGCCTGAACCATTGGCAGTTTGTAAATATATTTTGGAGGTTGAGCCTGTATTCGCAGGATATGAATTAGCTCTTAAATAAAGGTTGCCATTGTTAGCATTTAATTCGCCATACGTATAGGCACTGCCTATAGCAATACCTTTATTATTGGGAAAGGTCATAATATAATTTGTATTTGCACTATCTACAAGAGTTTGATTTTGTACTCTTATTTCGCCAGCAGAATCAAGATTAATATCTCCTGCCACGTCGATAGTAAACCCACCATCTGAAACAGATAGTATTCCATGAGCAGCTCCTGAGGATCCAGTATCTTGGACAGACAGTTTCATACTATCGCCAGCTTCAGTATTGAGAGTTAAACCCCAATCTCCTGCAGTACTGGTTCCTGCTGTTATACCACTAATAAAGGTTGCTTTTCCTCTTTCTGACATATCAATAGTAAGAGCTGTTATTGCACCAGCACCGTCTGAGTCCGTTCCTTTAAAGATTATATCTTTATCTGGAGTTCCTACTCCAAGAACAAAATCCATATTGTTAGCATTTGCATAACCAAAAGTATTACCTGCATCTTTAAATCTTATATCACCACCATCAGCATCAAGAGTAATATCTCCTGCTACATCTAGTGTTAGGTCTCCAGAACTTACGTCAATTTCGTTAGGGGTTATAAATAAATCGCCGCTTTCAAAACCAACCAATGATTTTACAATACCACTAAAGGTTGCCTTTCCTGCGTTTGACATATCCAAAGTAAGCGCTGTGATAGCTGCGCCATCATCAACACCTTTAAACATTATATCTTGGTTACTTACTCCATTGTGTAGAGTTGTATGACTACCGTCAGTATATATTCTAAAATCTTGGTCATCTCCAAAGCGTACAGCCATGTTGTCTTTGATGCGTATGTCAGTATTAACATGGAATGCTCCTGCATCTGACATATCAAAGTAACCAGCAGTTATTATAGTTCCGCCATCATTACCTCTAAATACCATATCTCCATTTGATATAGCAGATTTTATTTGTAAGTCATTGCCACTATGAATTAATGATCCAATATCTGTTCCCGCATCTTGGAATTTAATATCACCACCATCTGCATCAAGAATAATATCTCCTGCTACATCTACTGTGAAATTACCTGTGCTGCTGCTTAATATCCCATGTGACCCTGTAAAATAGAGTTGCATTTCATTAGAACCACCGGCTCTTAATCTTCCAGCATTGGTTCCTGTAGATATATTGCCTACGGCTTCTATATAGCTTGCTGATTTAATTGGTTTATTAAAATCCCAACTGGTTGTAGCATGAGTATATGAAATACTTGCATTTGCACCATCAAGTATAATACCACCACCATTCGCTGCCGCAGAATTTGAAGCTCCTTGAGCCAAAATAATTTGAACATCATCGACAGACACTGTTGTGCTGTTGATTGTGGTCGTTGTGCCATCAACTTGAAGATTACCTGCTATAACAAGTGTACCGGTATCATCGCCATGTGTTGCCGGATCGATTACAAAAGATGCAGGACCTCTTATATATCCGGTGGTTGTAATATTTCCTACTGCTAAACTTGATAATGTTCCTACAGAAGTAATTGCTGGTTGTGCTGCTGTTGTTACTGTAGCTGCTGTACCTGATGTGTTACCTGTAACATTACCTGTTAAAGCTCCAATAAATGTTGTTGCACTAACTGCATTAGTAGATGCATTTAATGTAACCCCACCAGTATTGAATAACTGTGAATTGCCTGAAGTAGTGCCAGTAGTCCATATTAATCTGTAATTACCATTACCATCGCTATTACTAACATAAGCTTGAGTAGCAGTTGATGCATTACCTGTTACGTTACCAGTAAATGCTGTTGCTACGGCTGTTCCTGTTATTGTTACTCCTGTAGATGTTGTGGCTAGTTTAGTTGAACCAGCATGGTAAAGATAAACCCCTCCACCTTCATTAGCAGTAACCATGTTTTGTGAATCTGCAGCATTATTTAATTCTAACGTACTTGTTAATATAGCTAAATTACCGGTTCCAGCATCTTTAATATAACTCTTAGAACCCGAATGATACAGTTGTAAATCATTTCCAGTACCAAGATTAATTTTAGCACTATCCACAAGAGATATATCTCCGGCCAGAGTATCGATTCCTGTTGATTTTATTTTAGTTAATGCCATTATTGTTTATATCCTATTATGTTGGAGCTACTACTGTTGTATCATCTGGATCATTCATTCTATCCATAACATCTGTTTGTGATACTGCAGTTACAACTCCATCTACTAATTCATATGTTACTGTTGTTTCTAGATGTGGATTAACTGTTGTACATGTGGCACCATCAGGTTGACCCTGTTCACCAGTAGCCCCTTCTTCATTTGTTATATTTACACATATTATTTCTTCTGAGAGAATATGTACGTATGCTATTTGTGTTGCCATATTAATTCCTAAAAAGTTGTATATTGTTCACGCATTGCACTATCGGCGAGCGTTTTAAAGTGATAAGCACCACCCCTTGTTTGTTGATGACTATCTACTTGAGCTTGGGTTTTACCAGAGCTGTACCAATAGGTTTTACCGCCACCACCATAACTTATTTCTATAACAACATGTCCTCTGGCATAAGCACCACCAGTCTCAAACGTTAAATCACATCTATATACACTTTGGCCTGAATGAGTAGCATTACCTACTAATACTGCACTACTTGCTGTTATATTACCTGCTCCAGGGCCAAAAGACGTTGTACTACCATATGCGTGTTTTTCTACGAGTTGAATAGTAGAACTAGTCATTCTAAATAGATATTGTCTATAAGAAGCTTGATAATATGTTCCATAATAAGTTAGCCTACATATTGGATATTCTCCCCAATGTCCCGAAGAATATACTGATAAGAATTGGCTTGTTGCGGCCGCAGAGGTTGAGCCTGCTATTGTGTCAGTTTTAAAAATTCCCTCATAACCAAATTCAACGCCATCAGCTCCTTGATATGCACCACTATGAGTTGGATTACCATACCCCGGCCATCCACCTTTCCGTAAGCCATATGCTATATCAATATTTCCATGGGATTGTACTGTTAATCTAGCATCTGTCGCTGAAACATTTGTATCATTATTTAAGCCGTGAGTAGCTAGTATTAAAGAACCTGTACCTCTAGTACCAGGATCGTCTCTCTTGAATATAACAGCACCTTTTATTCTTCTATCATTATTTGTGCTATCCGTTTTAAATTCAACTGCTGCAGTTCCACCGACAGTGTCAGTGTCCATATGTATTAAGGCACTTACATTCCCTTGGTGAGTAACTGTTAATTTTCTAATTGGGACCGTTTCACCTATACCAACTTTACCTTGATAATTAAGTGTTAATCCAGTGGTGCCATTACCTAATCCTGCATGAGCAGATCCACCAGCACTATATTCAAATCTTAATGGTGGATTAGTACCATCACTATTATCAATTCCCATCATCCACTGGCCAGTATCTTTATTAAGGATTATTCCGGCATCTGCGCCTGATCCTCTTACAATTTCTAGATAAGTACCTCCTCCATGACCAGCATAGGATGCTGAACTATCTGATAATACTAATTTATTATTAGGCTGTACAAGCCCTATACCAACACCACTATTTTGAATTCGTAATTTTTCATTACCACCCGTTTGGAATATATGGTGGGGATAGATAGAATGTTCAGTATCTTGTGCATTATAAACAACCGATGCATCATTTTGACCACTATTAGTTGGCCAGTTGCTTGGTTTAGTAAATAACTTTAATCCACGACCATCTGTTCCTGAAAGCTCCATGATTGCCGAGTTTGCTGCATCTCTTATTTCTAGTCTTGTTCCTGAACCCGGAGTACATCCTATACCAACATCTCCATCAGAAGTAATACGTATTCTTTCAGCAACAGCGGTGTAAAAGCGCATAGAATTATCATTATGAGCGTATATTAACTGTCCTTGAATATTTGCGTTTCCTGAACTTGTACCATCTCCAAAATGAATATTACCAGTACCACCATCAGCAGTTACGATAGTTAATCCTGTTGACGCTCCTGAGATGTCTCCGACAATAAGATCATCAGCGTTTGCGTGTCCGTGTGTTGATAGCACATTTCCTAATCTTGCCTTGCCATCGTTAAGAATAGTAAATTTAGTACCTGCAGAACTATTAACATCTAATAATCTACCAGACCCATTGTTTTGTATTCGAGTTCCTAGCGTTGCTCCTGTAGTACTATCAGAAAATAAATTAATCCCAATACTAGCATTGTTATAAGCAGGTCTTCCGCGAATAGCCACACACCCTAAATTGTTTATACCAATAGCAGAATTACTAGATGGATCTAATATATCAAATTCACCTTGAGAAAGATTACGAAACTGAAATGTCTTTCCTGTTCCAGCTGTAGTATTGACTAAGGAAAGTGTAGGGCTAGTTGAAGTAATAGTAACATTAGAGCCAATACCAACGGTATTAGCACTATCATCAAGGGTAATCATTACACCATTTGATGCAGTACCAAACTTCATATCTGCAGCTCCACTTCTAATGTAGCCAGAAGTTATGAAAGTACCCCCTGCAACAGTTAGTTTGTCCTCTGCACAATTATATAAAAGAGAATCTGTAACAATGTTGCCATTTGCTAGATTTCTTATAAGTACATGACTCTCGTTATTGACGTTACCGCTTGATGTACTTGGAATTGTAACTGTACCAGTAATAGTAACATTAGAGCCAAAAGAAGTTCCACCTGAAAGATTCTGAAAATAGGCTGTTGTGGCATTTACATAGAACTTACGAGAACCACCTGCTATTAAACCAACCGCATCAGCTCCGATATAACCTAAACCAGTATTTGTATCACCTTCAAATTTAAAAATGGGTACCGAGCTTGAGCTAGAACCCCCGGCTGTTACATGATTTGTAACATTTAAACCGTCGAGATATCCAGCTGCAAATCTTACAGAATCTGATCCTAAACTATAGACTGAATCTGAGGCAGGTGTTATACTACTTGAAACTGTGGCCGGTAAAGTTACCGTACCTGTAAATGTAGGACTTGCCAAAGGAGCTTTAAGAGCGAGTGCACTATTAATTGTACCAACATAGTTGGCATCATCGTTAACTGCTGCAGCAATTTCATTAAGTGTATTGAGAGTAGCCGGTGCACCATCGATTAAATTGTTAACCGCTCTTGTAACAAATTCTGTTGTAGCAAAGGCAGTATTATTACTAGTTACTCCTTGTGTTACAGAATTACCTGTCCAAACTCCAGTAAGAGCACCACCGGTAGAAGACGTACCTAATTTTTCAACTCCATTATAACGTATGCTTGTTGTGCCGTCATGATCAACTACAAATCTAGCAGTAGTATTACTTGCATCGGTAATATGAAAGTCGTTTGCTTGTACGTTGAAAGTGCCTGTGCCGGCACGAAGTCTAAAATGAGAACCGTCATGATAAATTGTTCCATCACTTCCATCGCCAAATTGTACCTGTTTACTATCAGGTAATGAAATATGATCTCCTACTTCGAGACCATTTTTTATTTTAAAATCTTTATCTGCCACAGGACTTCACTCTCCATCCGTTTAATGTTTGTATAGTTCTATTTATACAAGTTTAAACTTTAAGTGCAGAGTATTTGGCTTTTATTGCGAGAGTGTTTGTATTAGCTGAAGTGAATTGTAATATCATATTACTACCAGAATATCCAGAGGTAATAGTTCCATTACTTGCAGAACCGGTATATACTTGACCATACGTTGTAGAAGAAGTTACAGATCCATTATGTACCATACCAACTTCAACAAATTCATAATCTGAACTAGTTGCATCAGAGATAGAAATCTCAACCTTTGCCGATCTAAATGTGGCAGCAGGAAGAGAAAGAATAGTAGTCGCAGTTGTATTAGTAATATTTGTTGTTACAGTATTTTGTACTGATTCAGATATTGTGACAGCACCGGCAGAATCCCATGAAGGACCACCGGTTGACATTGAATTTGGAACAACAGAACCTTGAGTTGGTACATTTACTGCCGTAACTGTTGGTGTAATAACTTCAATATTTGTTCCTGATGGAGGAATATTACTTCCACCAAATGCGAGTGTTGTTCCGCTTACTGTATATTGATTTTTTTCTTGATATACACCATCCCAGAATACAAAGCAATTATTTTCTGTTTGAGGATCTACGGTTAATGTATATGAATGAGTTGAACCATTACCTGTAAATATATCAACATTTTGGCCGGTTCCGTTAATACCATTTGTAACACTATGAATAACAACTTCTTCGCCGGTTTGAATTCCACTATCAAATGTTAGGTTAGAACCAGATATTGTATAAGAATTTTTATTTTGATATACACCTTCAACAAATACCATTAATGCATCTTCGCTTGCGGGAGTTTGACCTATTGCAAATACTGTCTGTGCATTTGTTGCAGTATGTAATTGTGTTCCTAATGGATTAGTTGCAGCCGCACCAGCAATTGTAACTGTATCAGTACCGTTTGTAGTAATTGACATACCGTTACCGGCAACAAGAGTTAATGTATCATTTGTATTATCTGCTGCACATGTTGTTTGTCCTGATACTGCAACGTTACCAAATGCATTTGCACCAGTCGCAGTATTTGTTATTGTAAGTGTATCTGTACCGGCCGCAGTTGTTAATGTTATACCAGTTCCACCAACAATTGTAAGAGTATCAGAAGAAGAATCGGCTACAAGACTTGATTGTCCTGATACTGCAATTGTTTCAAATGCATTTCCACCGGCTAATCCCCAACTTAAGTTTCCAGAACCATCTGTCTTAAGTGCATATCCTGCTGTACCATCTGCTGTAGGTAATACCCATATTTGATTTGCCGATAGTGCAGGAGCTTCGAATCCAACATAATTAGCTCCTTCATAAAATCTTAATTCTTTATTTGAACCATCTAATGAAAGATTATCATTAATAGTAACTGCACCATTAACATCTAATCCAGTTAATGATCCTACTGAAGTTATAGCAGTTTGAGCCGCAGTAGTTACTGTTCCTGCAGTTGTAGCAGTTGCTGCATTACCAGAAGTATCTTGTGTACCGCTTGCGTTTACACCAGGTAAATTAATATTAGCAGTACCATCAAATGATACACCACCAATTGTTCTTGCGGTTGCAAGTGCAGTGGCCGTTGCCGATAAAGCTACCGCTATATTAGCAGTACCATCAAAAGAAGTTCCACCTATTGTTCTTGCGGTTGCAAGTGCAGTAGCAGTCGCTGCATTACCGGTTGTACTTCCAGAACTACCTGAAGTATTACCCGTTACATTACCTGTTAGATTACCTACTATATTAGCAGCTAATGATTTGTTCATTGCAAACCTAGCGTTTGAATGATCCCATGTTAATGTTGGAATAGTACCTGAAGACCAGGCACCAAATGTTAGTCCTGCTCCATTAGTAGCCGCACTCGTCGTGGCTAATTTACCAACCGTAATGTTCAAATCTTCGACTGATAAGGTTGCGGTGTTTATATTTGTTTGAGTACCATTAACGGTTAGATTACCTGTGATAACCTGATCACCATCTACTTGTACATCATTAAATGTTACATCTGAAGTTGTGGCAACTGCTTGGCCAATTGATATAGCACCTGAAGCAATCGCTACACCCGTACCCGCACTTATATGTGCACGTACCTCAGCAGCCGATGGACCAGTATAAGTTATTACACCGGTTGAACTATTGTATGCAAGTGAACCATCTCCACCAGCATCTGTAACACTTATAGTAGCTCTTGCAAGTGCGGTTGTGTATTGTGTAATAGTTGTAGCAAATGCACCACCACTAAATGTCATTCCTGTGCCGGCACTTAAGTGAGCTCTTACTTCTGCTGCACTCGGTCCTGTGTATGTAATAACACCAGTAGAACTATTGTATGCAAGTGAACCATCTCCACCAGCATCTGTAACACTTATGGCTCCACGAGCATCTGAATCTGTATAAGCAGCACTTCCGGCAATAACACCAGTACCAGAAATAGTTATGTTTGAACCGGCACTAAAGTGTGCTCTTACTTCTGCTGCAGATGGACCAGTATAAGTTATTACACCAGTAGAACTATTGTATGAAAGAGATCCATCACCACCAGAGTCCGTTACGGATATTGCTCCGCGGGCCCGGGCGTTGGTATAATAAAGATTAGAACCTTCTGATAATGAACCAGAGTTGGCCGAAGCTAATGCAGAATTAAATCGTGCAGTTGTATAATATAGGTTACTTGAACCTTCTGATAAATCATCTGTATCATGACCGCTTAAACTAGTAACTGTTCCTGCACTGCCTGAAGTATTACCCGTTACATTACCGGTAAGATTACCGGTTATAGTGCCAGACGCAGAAATTGTATTAGTAGTAAAATCACCGGTAATTGTAAGATCTGCAATATTAGTTGCAGTTAAATTTGATGAATGAGTAACAACTTCTATAACTGCACCAGATGCAGGAGCATTACCAGAACCAAAACTTAATGTAGTTCCTGATACAGTATAAGCAGATTTGTTTTGATATACACCGTCGATGTATATAAGAGTTTGATTTTCATCAATTGGATTTGTACTAAGAGTAAACGAATATGCACTTCCATCACCTGTAAATGCTTGTACTACATCATCACCAGTACCAATTGTTCTATAATAGGCAGTGATTTGTAAAATATCACCAACTGTAGCACCACTTGTTAATACAACGGTACTTCCATTATTTGCAGTATAATCTTGGGAAGGATCTAATAATATACCATTAAGATGTACATCTATGGCAGAAACGACATAAGTTAAAGTATTTGAGTTTGAATCTGAACCAGAAAAAGAAGTTTGAGTAGATGTTGCAACATATCTAAAATATTTTACTATATCTGCTGCGCCTGCGGATGATGCACCAATTTCTTGAATGCTATCTGTACCACCTACAGATTTTTTCATGTACAACTTGCCGTCGTACGTATTAAGCGCTAGTTCACCTAAGTCTAGATTACTAGTAGTTGGTATGGCACCGGCTGTTGCCGAACGCCTTAACTTGATGTTCGATATGCGTGCCAATTTTGGCTCCTATTTTTCAATCTCTATATAGAGTTAATTTAAATCTTTTTTTCACACCGTTATATAACGGTTTAATATATTTATACTAAATAATTTAGTAGGTTCCGCCATCGATTATATTTGACCAAGATACTGTACCGTTAGCTGCTCCTTGTAATACGTTACCAGCTGCCGAAGAAATTTTCTCTGTTGGTGCACTTGTTCCAGCACCTACTAATACAGCATTTGCTGTGATAGATCTTTTACCTGTACCACCTTCTTCTACTCTTAAACCACTACCATTTGTTAATTCAACAACTCCAGTTACTGTAAGTGCATCATCTATAGTAGTTGTTCCACCAGCAGAATCAATTGTTAAGTTACCTGAAGTAGTGTCAATTTCATTATCACCAGTGATACCAACTTGAACGTTACCTAAATAAGCTCCTCCAAATTGAGCATCGTGCCATGGTGATGAAGCATTATCTCCACCAGAAAGGTCTTCATCATTAGTAAATACTAATCTTTGTGTTTGAATATCAAATCCAAAGAAACCTGTTTTAACAGCAGATCCATTATGCCATTTGAAAGCAATACCTCTATCAAGACCATCGGCCGAAGAAGTATTATCACCCAACATCATTGTTGGATCGTCTAACGTTACTTCAGTTGAATTAACAGAAGTTTGAGTACCGTTAACCGTTAGGTTACCAGCAATAACAACTGTATCACTTGTGGCATTACCTAAAGTAACATTACCATTTACTGCTAATGTATTTGTTACTGTTAAATTGTTTGCAACTGTTACATTGCTTGGAAGTCCAACTTGTAACGTTACATCTGTACCAGATTTTGAAGAGACTGTGTCAACTTCGTTTGCAGTACCTATAATTCTTAAATCGTCTGTTAATAGATCAACGTCGCCAGTTCCAGAATCACCATCAACTGTTAATGCGGTTGCAACTGCAACTACACCGGCAGCTGTTAAACGACCTTGTTGATCAACAGTAAAAGTAGGAATTTGTGTTTGTGAACCATAACTTGCTGGTGTTACAGCAGTGTCATCTAAGTCGATATTAACTGTGTTAGAACTAACAGAAGTTGTAATACCTGTTAGACCATTAAAGTCTAATACTTCGGAATCTAGATCAATTGAACCTGAACCAGAATCACCGGTTATATCTAAATCTTGTGCTGTAACTTGAGCATCTATATAAGTCTTAGCCGCAAGAGCTGTTACTAATTGTGTATTGGCTGCACCCGCTAATGTCGTACTTGTACTAATGGAAGTTACTGCTTGACCTGATCCACCACTTGAACCAAGTTGTAAACTACCAATTGCTACATCTGATAAATGTTTATTAGCATCTAATATTGCCGCACTAGATGCAGTTGCTGTACCATGTACATGATCCAGCATTTGAGTGAAATACTTACCACCAATAAGACTAACCGCAGAAGCAACTCCTCCGCTTTCGGTTCCTGTACCGATATATAATCGATCACCGTTATTTGCCTGTGTTCCTGCTACCCATGAATAGGCTAATTCACCTGTTGCGATATTACTTGGAGCAGCAGTGGTTACGCCCGTATTTAATATCTTTATTCTTGTTAAATTTGCCATATTAATATGTTCCTGAATTTATATTGAGGTTTTCGTTCTCAAGTGTTGTTGTAATTACATACTTACCAGCAGAAGCATTATATTGCATTACTGCGCCATCTGCTTGACCTGCCGTATCTACGTTACTAAGTTCTCCTAAACCGATATCGAATTGACCAATTTTGGCGCTTTGTGCAACAAGCGTTTGTTGCGACTTAGCTTTTCCTTTTAACTTAGTCTGTGCACTAATCTTCGCCTTTAAATTTGCCATCTATCGTGTTACTCCTGGTGTAACTTCTAATTGCCCTTCTAATACTCTTGTTATAGCCGATCCCGAACTGGTAATTTCTATGTCATATACATACCTACCAGCAACAAGTGCATTTGTTTGTGTAGAAGTTAACGCGAGAGTTATTTTTCCCATTGCTGCATTAGAAACTGAACCTGTAAATGCAGTAAATGTAGAAGAATCATAATTCTTTCTAATTTGTCCGGCTACAGTATATCCAGTTAAATTTAAGATGTTACCATCAGCATCAGTAATATCTACTGTGACACTAAAAGTACTACCTTGGTCAACTGTCAAATTTGATAATATCGCCATTAACTTATACTTCCTTAACTATTTATATCTTTTAATTCTTCAACCATAGATCGAAGATAATTATTTTCTTCTTTTAATTCTTTGATAGCTTCGATGAACAATGCACTAAGTTGGTTATAATCTACAACCTTATGAGTATCATCTTTATCTCCTAAACTCTCTACTTCTTTAACTGCAGAAGGCATTATCTTTTCTACATTTTGTGCAATAACACCGGCACTTGCTTTACCATCCTTTTTCCAATCGAAAGTAACACCTTCGAGTTCACATACTTTAGCAAGAGCTCCATCTACTACTTTAATATTTTCTTTTAATTTTCTATCAGAAGATATCGTACCTGAGAAAGCTGTTATATCACCATCAGCATGTAAATCACCACCTGAAGTGAATCTAAATTCTTCTGCACTGGAGAAGTATATGCTTGATTGATTGCTATTCATTGAGTGATAAGCAGTGCCACTTGCACCCCATGAAAAAATAACACCTTTCTGACTAGACGAAACTGCTAATGTCATTTTATCTGTAGCATCTGTTACATCAAGACCATTCGCACCACATAAAGTAAATGTATCGGTTGTACTATCTGCTGCATGAAGTGTACCATTAACACTACCATTCATACTCTGGATATTACTAAATGCATTCTGATTTACATCGGCATCACAGTTGAACTGCGTACCGGAAAGCGTCATATTAGTACCTGCAGTATAAGTATGATCTGTAGATGATATATCCAACACCTGTGAAGCGGACCTTGTTACTGTTGTTGCACCACTACCTGTAACATTGATGTCAGCAGTAGTTTCACCGTCATGACCTTGACCCTGTAATCTAAGTGTTGTAGTACCTCCAGGAACGGTAATGGTATACTCATTTTGAGTATTAGTTGTAGTATCGACCCATGGTACATGTACAAACATTTGACCAGCCGTCAATTCAACTGGATACTGTTTAAGGCTGGTACTTTCAGTATATCCAATTTTAACAAGACCTAATGTACTTGATGTTGCAGTTGTATATTCTGTGTTAGTTGAACTAACCGTGACTTTCTGAGTAGTGTCATCAAATGCTACAGCTGTAGCCCCTGATCCTGCAAATCTAATTTTTTCATTTTCTGTTACTGTAAACTGATCTGTACCACTAGAATTCGCAACTTTAAATCCATCACCCATATCAATTGTATCGCTATTATGATTAACATCTGGTGCACTATTAGTAAGTGTAATTGTATCACCTGATCTGGCAATCGTTAGGCCAGTTCCTGCTGCTATTACAACATCATCTGTAGTAGCTCCATCTTCACCTGCTCCGGTTAATCTAATTTTTTCTGTTGCAACAGTGTCACCATCGACACAAGATATAGCGTATGTATTTTGTGTATTAGTATTATCAGATGCAGGAATTGTAATAGTCTTTGTTTCTACGTTAGTAACGTGACCTTCTACGTTAGTTGTAATACCACCAATTGCCGTAAATGTAGCTCCATAACCAGGAGCCGCAGTTGTTGTAGTTGTTGTTTTGGTTGTATTATTATGATTAAATGTTAGATCGTAAGGATCTGCGTCTGAACCAGTAGAAGTATCAGACCAATTAATATTAATGTAATTTGAACCACCGCTCGATGCGCCTTCGACAAATTTCCATTCTTTATCCTGCAATATTGTAACTTCATTACCATCTCCATCTTCAACTACAAAAAGTGAATCACTACTTAGTATGTATCGGTCATCGAAGTCATCAGCACTGACCGCTGTAACGTGACCTCGTGAATTAACTGTTATCGATTTAATATATGAACCATCTTCAGTTCCAGTTTCGCCAAAGGTTGGATAACCACTTACTGATGCAACTCCAGAATCATCATGATTAAACGTGGTTCCACTTAAGGTTAAATCAGTACCGGCAGTATATGTAGTATTTACATAACTAGACACAAATTCAAATGTACCGTTCGGGGATTCATTAATTGTAACATTAGTACCGGGTTTAAGCCAAATTGAACCGGATCTTTGGGTTGCTCCATGCTTCCCAACTGTTGTTCCTGCACCTATAGTTGTCCATGTGAAACCGTCTCCGCTCGCAGCCTTAGATAACACATCACCACCCGAACCAGCATTTGAAATATTTAAATGGGGTTCTTTTACCTTCTCAGCACCGATTGATGAAGTTCCAGTTACAGCGGCCGCACCAGTAAAGTTTGTGTTTGATGTCCATGTGACATCGCCTGTCATTCCAACTGTGGCACCAGTTGATAGCACATCAGCAGAATCAGCATTACCAATAAAGCTTGTTGCTTGTATTGATTTGTTGGCTACGAGCTTAGTTCCAGAATGTGAATAATTAAATGTAGCAGCTGCACCGTATTCACCGAACGTGATACCTGTACCAGCGTTTGTAGCAGAGGTCGTTGAACCTTTACCTAATAGAATATTTTTATCTGTAATTTCTAAATCAGTCGCGTTAACACTTACTAAAGTACCACTAACGGTTAAGTTACCATCAATTACTGCATTACCTGTTACATCTAAATCAGTACCAACCCAAAGCTTCTTGGCAATAGCTGCTCCACCATCTACGGTTAATGATCCACCTGCGGTTGCACTTGTTGCATCAGTTGTTGAATTAAAGTTTACTGCACCGGTAACATCTAATGTTCCTGAATGAGTAACAGAACTATTTAAGTTAACTGTTATTCCATTTGTTTGGGTGGTTGTAGTAATATTAGTTCCACCAGAAATTTCTAATACTTCTGTTAGAAGATCAACTGCATTATCTCCAGAACCGTCTGATGAAATTGTTAATGCTGTTGCAATATTTCTATTAGTAGCAGAAGTTATTCTACCCTTTGCATCAATTACTATTTCTGGTATTGCTGTAGTAGAACCATATGTGGCCGCGGTTACACCTGAATTGTTTAGATGTAAATTAAATCCTTCTGAATCTGTTGTGGCTGTCCATGCTCCATAAACCTCTGAGCTTCCACTGGCCGCTGTTTGATTTTTAAGTAAATCTTTTGCATTATAGAATGTTACAACGTCTGTTGTGTTTGCTACAGGAGTACTAGCATTAGTAAATCCGTCAAATTGCCATGCTCTATGAGATTTATTATTAGCACCGGATGCAACCTTTGTGTCTCTCCATTTTAATGTGGCATCATTAGTATTTAAATAATTACCACCAGTAATTTCAGATCTGTCAATTTTTAAACCTTCTACATTAGCTTCACCTGCAATAGTAATAAATGCCGTTGCGTAGGTAAGAGAACCACCACCGGCTCCACCAACTAGAAGTGTTCCTTCAACATTTAATGTAGCATCACTGTGTATTTTAATAGTTTTAGAACCGCCGAATGTAATATTACCCGCAGTTGTTTGTGTACCGGTATTATCTAATCGTAATCTACCAGTACTTGAACCATTACCTTGTAATGCAGTAATATCTGTATCATTACCATTAATCTCACCATGTAATTCTGCGATTGCAGTACTTACTGTAGATGCTGATGTTCCCATACCGGCGGCCGAGATAGTTCCAAGTTTTGTATTAATAGTAGAGATATCTGTATCATTACCTGCAATATCTGTATCGTTTGAAACAATTGCCGCACTTAGATTGTCTAAGACTCCACTTACAGTGGCAGATTTATGTGCATGATTACCGCTATTATCTAGAATTGTATTACTACTACTTACGTCACCAATATCTGCATTGATAGCCACAACTGCAGAAGTAATATTTGTTTGACCACTTGTTGAATGATTTGTTAATGCACTAAATGCATTTCCACCTACACCAACTTCGTCATGTAATTCGTTAAGTGCAAGTTTTACATTATTTCTATTTGTGAACTTAGTATTTAATTGGCCAACATCAAGAATACCACCGATAGTAGTATTACCGGTAACACCTAAAGTGGTTGCCATATCTACGGCACCGTCAATGTCTACAACATCAAAGTTAGAAGTACCGTCTACATCTATATTACCGTGAATAACAATACTTGCTGAAACATCGGCTGAGCCGTTAAGGTCTAGGTTACCATCAATGGCAGTACCATTTAATGTTGTGGCTCCATCTACGTTAAATGTTCCATCGACTTGGGTGTTACCACTTGAAGCAGTAACATTGAATTTATCTGATCCAACTGCAAAGCTACCATCAACACTTAGTGTTCCACCTACGGTTGCATTACCATCTGCATGAAAAGTACCATCAACTACAGTATTACCAGTAGTTTCTTGTACTGTAAATGTAGCATTATTATATTCACTACCACCAACTCTAAAATTACCGTCAAAGCCTCCAGTACCATCTACTTCTAAATTACCAGCAAATGTAGCATTAGCTCCACTACCTGTTAACATTGTAGTAGTACCAGATTGAATAACTAGATTGTTTCCACTTCCCCATGCTAGATTAGCATATTGAGTTCCACCATCCTTTAGTTTTATATCTCCACCATCAGCATCAAGAACAATATCTCCAGAAGAATCAAGTGTAAATTCACCTGATGTTACAGTAAATGCATTTGAACCTGCACTAATTTCATAGGTTGATGCATCGAAGACCGCTTCGATTTCATTTACTGCTGCAACTAAATCTGTTGCTGCTGTTCCAAGTGTGTAGTTACCAGCACTTCCTCTTACGGCTGTTTCTATTTCGTTAATAGATGAAACTAAATTGGATTGGGTTGTTGTACCTAATCCAGTGATATCACCAATATCACCTTGAATTTCTGTAATTCCAGTTGCAACCTGTGTTGCGCTATATCCGGTAGCATCGTTGATTATAGTAACATCGCCGATATCATCTTGTAATTCGTTGATAGCTTCTACAACATTGTTTGCATCTATTTTAATAACATCATTTGCTGAAACACCAGTATGAAGTTCAATTAATCTTCCATAAGAATAATCAACTACTGCACTATCTGATATTTTGGCAGCTGCTATCTGATTACTTGCTCCAGTATTTCCATCAACTCTTAAGAGTGTACTAACACTAAAAGTACCTGATGCAGATTTTAATCTAATCTTTGTGGCAGTAATATCATATATTACACCAGACCATGTGGCACTTCCAACAACATCATTTGATCCTTGGAATATTGTTGCACCTTCAGTGAAGGTGGCCGGTAAAGTAGGAGATCCTGTAAGAGTGATATCATATTGATAATTAACAACATGAAACCCTTGAGGTTCACCTAAAGTCTGAAGTTGTTCTGTTCCATTTTTATAAACTCTGATAGAACCTTTAGGATATGCCTCTGATACAGTTCTAGAAACATTAGCAGCCACAATATCATCTGAACCAACAGTAATTTTTTGTGAAGCATTAAATGTTCCGGAAGAATTCTTAATATAAATTTTTGTAGTACCAATTACACTTACGATCGTAGCAGTAAATCCACCCGTTTGAGAGACAGTAGCATTAGTAACATAAGATGATGGAACAGACGGATTATTTTTAAGAATAATATAATCATTAATACTATCTAAAGTTTCTTCATTTAAAAATTCAAAGCGAGTAGCAGCAAAGACAGTATCTCCTGCACTTGCCGTAGTAGAATATTCTTTATCATTAATTAAAGTATCTAATTCTGATACATCTCCTAGATGCAAAGAGATTTGATTATCTTTTTGTCTCCACCCTTCAAAGGTGTTAGTCTTTAATATTCTTGTTTCTTTTTTAATTGCCATTATTTACTCGCCAATGTTTTTAGTAGCTTTTTGATATCTGCTATGTCTGTTTTAAGATTTTCAATATCTGCAGACTGCTGCAGATCTAATTGTTCTTTCGCTATTTGATTTAGCCTTATATTATATGCATTACTATTAGTATTTATAATAGCATTAGAAGTAAGATCTCTCATTAGATCTGAATTTTCTTCTACTTTTGCAGTCTTCTGTGCCATACTATTTCCTATAATGTTGCTATTGCTCTAAAATCTGAACACTGCGGAACTTTAGAACTGTTCTTAGATCTTAATACAATCTTAATTGCAAAAGATGAGAATTTTCCAATAGCCGGATCAATTGCATAATGTGCTTCTGAAAATCTTCCACCATCATTTATTGGTATTGTATTTTCAGGAGTTGCCGCTATCCATGCTAATGTATTAAAGTTTGTATCTTGACCTGCTGCCTGAACTTTATAGTATACATCTATGTTTGTGTCTGAAGGTCTATTTACACCTATATATACATCTAATAAATCTGCTTCATTTGCTAATTCAACCTTACGTGTAATATATTTAGCCGCGGCCGATGTACCGTTTGCGACAGTTTCTGCAACAAGAGTACCTTGTTTAACATTAGTATAATTAGTTGAATTTGCAACAGGATCATTTAATCTATTTTGAATTGTTGTTAATGAAGATCTGTTTAAATCAATAACCGGAGATATTCTTTCATTACCACCATTATCTAATTCAATTCTTAAACTTATTCCTTTACCTGTAGAAAGATCTGTTTCAATTCTAGAACCAGCAATGGCCATAGGTACAGTAGGTAAAAAGTTTTTATTAAGTAAAATTTCTTGTTCTGCAACTGTACTAAATGCCGTTTGTGATCCATCGACAGAGCAACCAGTTTTACCGGTTAAATATCCTGTTAAAGATGTACCAGGTATTTGAACATTTTGTATTCTTGGATTTAAAACATTATATACTTGATTTTCTGTTGCTGTCATATTTTGTCCACCACCAACAATACCTGTGTCTGTACATTCTATACCACTTAATGTTATAACATAAGAATCAAGAGCCTTTGAATCTGCTTTGATTGTGTGAGTAGTATTCATTTGTGTCGCAGTTACACCATTCTCTGCAACAAAACCAGTTAAATCTACTTTACTTACACCTGAACCATACATACCATGATTTGGATGATATACTCTGATTTCAGTATTAGTAGAATTCGATAAGTATTCTAATGGTGTAACACCCAATTTTTTAGGAGGTATAACATCATTATTAACAATAATTTCTGATTTGCCTGTTGCTGGAAATGAACAACGATTTAAAATGAATTTAAGATCTTTAGTTTGTTCGGCCGTCCATGTTGATGCATTGGCAGATGTAAAGAATACACCATTATATGGTTGAGAAACAACCCTATATGTGGTATCTGTTAAATCAAATCCACCAATATCTGATACAAAAACTTTATATACTGCCGAATTTGCAATAAGAATAATAGCATATTCGGTATCTTTATCTAGATAAACAGGATAATCAAAGCTTGCAGTCGTTGCAGATGATGCATCGGCCGATACATTAATATCAGAAGGATATAAAACTATTTCAGAACCAGGAACAATTGTTTGTGTTGGATATCCATTTTCTACAGATCTAATTGAAATTTGAACTGGAACACCGGCATCTTTTGCTTGAAAATATAGAGATAAACTTTTTGCAAATATACCAGTTTCGGCCGGAGGATCACCTTCTGTATATGTAGTATTAGTTTTACCATCAACAACAAATGTCTGTGCAAGAGGATCGATCCATCTTACATGTTCGTTTTTAGAAGTAGTGGTAGTTTTCTTTACATCTTCACCTCTTTCACCAACTTCTCTTGTTACTAATCTAGGAACTTTGGTTGCAAGTATAGTTTTTTGATGTGTTTCAAGTATACCTAATGCATAGTATATTGCAGATGCATGTGTATCTGCACTAGCACTATTAGTAGATGAATCTGTTATTTTAAAATCTTTAACACCTGTTCTAAATTTTAAAACATCATTTCTTGGTATAACAAATTGACCTACACATCTTCCAGTAGAATCAGATACAAGAGTTCCTCCTCCAGATAATGATGTATCACCTTCATATGTAATTACACTAGTTTGATCTGAAAATTCACTAAAATCTGCATCTACATGAGAACTACCTGATGAATATGCAGATTGCTTACAGTAAGCAGTAATGTCTATGCCTCCAAAAAATGCATATAATTTTGTTTCGGGTTTTAAGAGCTCGGCATCAAATGAGATTTTTCTTGATCTCATAAATGGTATGAAGTTTGTTTCAACAACATAATCACCAATTTCTTTGGTTACAGTATCTGAAGTAACTGATGTAGATAAACCAGATCGCGATTGTGTACCAGTTAATGTTGTTGCAGTGACAGTTGTTGTAACTTCTTCCCGACGGGTATTACCGAACCCCCAGTCTGTTTGTTCATCTGGACCATTTCGAACTAATGTTTGTTGACCGCCAATGATCTGATTATAACTATTCTCATTAATTTCTTTACCAGTCCAATTAGTTTCCCATTCATCCCATACAGTACCTAATATTCCGGACTCTTCTGCCATGGCCACAAATTGATCATATATAGAATTATTATCAATTGTTATATCTGGTCTTACATCAACCTCTTTCCATTCATCTGTTTCAGGAGAAAGCTTCATTGTTCCTTCCCATGCAAACACGTTGTGTGGATTTATAAGTTCTGCATAAGTTGAATATGGTTGAGTTATGTGTGCGACAGTAGTATGTGGCATTGTAATAATACCACCCTTTGTTGACTTAACGGCTTTGGCAGTTACACCATTGCTTGCTCCGTTAGATGATACATTATTGCTTTGATCTGAAGTAGCACGTACTAAATTAATAGATCGTGGATCAAATTTAGGTCTTAAAGTACCAGGAACTTTATCAATTGATACACTATAATCTGGATCTGCGGAATTTCCTATATTATGGCCATAGAATCCATCAACTATAAATCCATTTTTAAATCTACTATTTAGTCCTGAATATAATTCAATTGCGGCCGCAGATTTTTCTAATAAAGAAAGTGATGTATAGTATTCTAAATTTTTAATTCTTTTATCAAGTTTACCAATGTCTCTCATAGTATAACGTTTATTATCTATAGGATTTGCCTTAACATCTTTAACATTAAACACATATGGATTACATGAAATTGCATATAAGGTCATTGAGTTTGCAACATCTTCAGGTGCCTTAGGCTGAAATGCCGAAGTACCTTTAACATATTTAAAAATGCCATCATCGCCTAATAATATTTTATCTATTCTAGGTAAATAAAATTTAATATCATTTTCACAAATTGTACCCGGTGAAGGGGCAAGAGATGTAGATGCATTAGTACCTGAACTAAATTCAAATCCAGTTGTGGCACCAGTTGTGGCCTTTGATGGTCTAAAGTCTAAACAGTCTCTTAATTGAACTACACCATTCACACCATTAAATGTTGGAATAGTTTCATATAATATTGTATTGGCCGCTGAATTTGTATTAGAATCATAATATGAATCTACACAGAAATAATCTCCTGCAGAATGAACATAATAATCAAATTTTACTACTAAGTTTCCATTAGGTACAGATTCTCCACCTTTAAGAATAATATTTCCTTCTTCATAGAAGTTTTCTCTTTGTCCATTATCAAGAGTAAATTTATTTGTAACAACTGCATTAGTTGAATCTGTAATACTTCTTATTTTTATAATATCATTTTTGCCTAGACCATATGATGCAGAACCATTGGCCGTAATAGTATTTGTTTGATCAGTATATATGGTCTTTGTTTTTCTTGTAGAACCAGAATTATTTAATCTTCGTATTGATGCAACAACTTGAACTTTCTCTCCTTGTGTAAGTGACATACTACCAAGTCCGGCAGAATTTAATGTAAAACTAGATGAACCTACACCAGATGCCACAGCATTTGCTTCTACAACTGCATTCGTATCAACTGCAACTTGAATATCATCATCATTTGCAAGAACACCACCTGACGGACAAGTTAATACAATGTTTCCACTAGAATCAACTGTGCCACTCATATATGCTCTTACTATATAATCTGTATCTACATTATTACTTCCATCTTTTAATGTTCGTATTGTAGAAAATGGTAATTTATATAAAAAGCTTGATTGTCCACTGTCATATCTAACTGCCGCACCAGGAGTGCCTGCTAATGTGGCCACAAAAGTTTCTTGGCCGCTATTAGTTTGTGAAACATTTGTTACTGCAGCGAATGTACCAGACGTCATGACAATATCAAAGATATATAAATGATGTATAGTTCCATCGAATTTTTCTATTCCTCTACAACGTGCAGTACCTACCGCAGTTGGAGAAGCAATTGATCCAGTATTTAAAACAAGAGTATGCATCGTTGATATCTGAGGCATTCCCTTTATAGTAGATGATGTTAGCTTTATATAATTACCTAAAGGTAATGTAGTAATAGCAGCATTCGCCGTTGCAACATCATTTATAGCATCCCGTGGTTTGTCAAATATAATTCTAGTATCTGCAGAAGTTTTTATTCTTTTACCTTTAACATAGGCAGTACTTGGAGAAAGTGATAAATTTAATTTTGGTAAACCAAATGTTTCTGCTTGTGCAGTTGTATTTACACTTGCCTGTTCTGCAATAATTTCTGTTGTAGTTTTAAAACCAAAGTTCGTACCATCATTTAAATATTCGTCTATACTGATATCAAAAGGAGAAACAGTATAATTACCAGATTCTTCAAATGTTCTATCTGCAAATCTTTGGTTTAATTCTGTATCGACACTATCTCCTCTAGTGGGATAACTTGTAATACCATTCTCTATTCGTAATAAAGAAAAATAGTTTGCAGTTGTTCTGGCAGATAATGATAATGGTTCTGCAATTAAAGTACATGTAATCTTATATCGATTTGCACCTGGTGCAGAGGCATTTGGTTGACCTGCTGCATTATCAACTAGATCTGCATCTTCATTTGATGAAATAATTTGTTCTGATATTAATAACCCAACATTATATGAAGGAATATTATTATATTTGTTTAATATTAATGTGCCGCCTGGAACATATGTAAAACAGCCTGAAACAAAACGTACACCTTCTACAATATGCACGGCAGAACCTAAACCGGTTTGTGTTCCATTAGTTAATGCCGAATTTGTTGATGCGATTGCACCAACATATTCTGTAGCACTTGCACTTTGTTCTCCTTGGACTTTACCAACTCGAATAGTACCGGATGTTGTTTTAAATACTTCACCGGCTCCAAAGGTTTTTACTGTTCTATTAGTAGCCGAAGTTCCGCCTGATTTATTATATTTAATGTATAATGTAATAGGATCGTTACTATTACTACCATGAGCAGGACCTGAACCATTTGCAACTACGGCCAATACTTTTGCTTCTACTTGAAATGCACCGGTATTATCAGTACCAATAATAGTTTTATCAACAAACTCTGAAATATATGTACTCGTATCATATGCAGCACCTGATCCTGTTGCAACCGTAGAATAAAATTCATCTTCACATTTTATGTATGCATATTCAGTATCGACGGTAGTTCCACTACCAACAACTGCTGCACCATCTGAAAATGAGTGTTGACCATGTCTATCAATTTGGGCTTGGAATGCTGTTTGTAATTGTGTAAGCTCTCTTGCCTGAACAGCATATCCTGGTCTAAATAAAACTCTATGATAATTATTTCTCTCATCGAAAGTATCATAATAAGGACTAGTCCTATAATTTGTTATTTTCGTGATTGGTTTATATACGTCTGCCATATTTTTCTCTTTACGGTTATATACTAATTAGTATATTAAAATTCAATTATTACTTTAATGTCTTCAGTCTGATTTGATGATCTATTAATAGGAGATCTATTTTCTAAGAAAATCATTTGACCTGAATTGTAGGCTACTTCACCATTTACAACGGCAGTGCCTGCAAGAGTTGCACTTCCACCTCCTACACCGGTTATTGCTTCTCCATTAACAAATGCCTTATATCCGGTTTTAGAGTTTTGGTGAAAATATAATCTACCATTTGTTACATCTATTTCAGTAATAAACGCCTTGGCTCCACCTGCTCCGGTAACAATTGCATCTAATACAAAGTTAGCAGTAGGATTTGATCCAGTTAAATCAAGATATTTTAAAGCTCTTAATGTTGTTGCAGTAGATATAGTAGTTGTTCCATAATTAAGTGGTTTTTTAATTAAAGATACTTGTCTAAAGTCCTGAGCAACAACCAAATCTCCTGCTTCTGTACCTGTTAGAAGTGTATTAAGTGCAGCATAAAAACCACCAAGTTCTTGTACAGGATCTACACCATGACCAGTTTGTGGAGAGATAACCGCACGTGCCGTCGCAAGTGTACCACCTCCACCAGAAATTGTAACTTCGGCCACAGTATAATCTGTACCCTTTCTGGCCTGTGCCATTGTAATGGAAGCAACATTTTGTGTACTACCTGAACCAGACATTGTAATATCGGCCGCTACAGTTGTAGCACCTGTTCCATCACCCGTAATTGTTACAGTTGGTTTACTAGAATAATTACTATTACCATTTGCGGTCATTTCTAATCTTTCAATACCTGCTGCCTGAGCATGATCTCTTGAGGCTTTTTGATTTAGATATTGTGCATAATCTGATTCAGTTAAAGCGGATTCTGCTGCAGCATCATTAGCATAGGCAAGGGAAACAGTCTTGACCGGCATATAAGATGTTGTAAGGAATTTCTCTGCATCTGCAACTGATATCGTATACATGTATTTCCAAATATAAGAATCAGATTCTGCAGTAGGTGCAGTATTTGTTTGAGTTGGCTGAATAGTAGAAGTCGCAGCTGGTGCATATATACATTTGTATACTTTAAATTCTGACGTTACAATATAAAAAGCTTTATCATATATATCTGCTTGATCAGAATCCCATTCAACATATGTATCACCAGATTTCCATGTATGTCTAGGTACCACATGTGATATATCGGCCGCTGTTAATTTTTTAAGACCTAACATATTTTTCCATGCTTCATGGATATTATCTTTGGTATCGTAAGGAGTAAAGGCCGTTGTGTCTGTAGTATCTGAAGTCGTTAAAGACCATACATCTGATTTACCAATGCCCAAATACATACCGCCTGCCACTACGTCGGCTTTAAAGTTCTCCGCATTGAGGACTCTAAAAGGTGTTGTTACTATTGCTGTCATGATTGTTTCCCGTTATGTTTGTAGTTCAATATTACTTAATGAGCTATATCTATTTATACTAGTTCCAAGGCCATCTTGAATAATATTCGAAGAGTAATGTATTATTGGCGTCTCGTCTCTAAATTTAGTTATGGAATCATAATCACGTTTATTATTGAAGTGATTGTTTCCGTTAATTGTTCGTGTTATATCTTCAAGATGATTAAGTAATAATATTAATATTGGTTTAATATCTTGTGCTCTTGTTTCACCAGAGGCAGTAGATCCAATTTTCAATACAGGATCTAAAACATATCCATAACCAACGTTGTCTATAGTTACACTTGTTATTTCACCTTCTGCATCTAGATTACAATGTGCAGTTGCAGTAACGTTTGATCCAAGTAAAACACCTTCTGCATCTGTAGAAGTTGGAGGGTCAATTACAATTGTTGGTGCAGTTCTATATCTCTTATCACCTAAGTTACTTAATATAATTTCATTTAGTTTTCCTGCATCGGCATTCGCACTTATTGAAGCAGAGGCCGAAGTATATCCAGATCCACCGGCCGTAATTGTTATTGTATCTACTTGTCCTAATTCGTCAACTGTACATGTTGCCGTCGCACCAGATCCTCCATCACCCGTAATTGTTACAGTAGGTACAGCAGAAGGAGATAATGGATATCCATATCCTCTGTCGACAGGAGTTATTGTAGAAACTGCACCACTAGAAAGTGTTACGGTTGTTGTTGCATTCCTATTAATTCGTGGTTCAATATTAGGAGAGAACATTGCCACATATGCCTGAACAAGTATAGGGAAATCTTCAACACCAATTGCACCCGGTTGAAGAGTTGGTATTGATGATAATGTTTTTCTATTTGTTCTTCCGTATATATCCTTATATGCATACATTGTATTGCCTACACCGAAACCTTCATTTCCGTGTTCACTTAATTCTGCACTTGCCTGAGTAGGTCCTTCACCTGCGACTCGTAAACTAACTTTATCACTATCACCTAATGCTGCTCGAGTTAATTGTGTTAAGAGTAAAATTTCTCCGAAGAATTTGAAACCGGCCGGATGTACTAATTTTGTAAATGCATTTTTCCAATCGGCCAGATTTTTACCGGTACGAATAAGATAACTAAATTTTTGATAGTATGCAGAATCTTGTATTTTAATATTATTACTCAACATACCCTTTGTATCTGCATAAGAACCTGTCTGTACAATCGTTAGAACCGTATTGGCAGAAATAGTTTGTGCAGAAGAAAGTGTAAGAGATGTTCCTGTTATACCTGATACTGTTACGGTACCAGATATACCTGTTCCTGTTATTGTGGCACCTAAACGAATGTCGGCATTTGCCTCACTTAATGTTACCGCGGTAGAAGAAGATACATTACTTGCAACCGTTGCAGTGGTTGATGTACCATTAATCCAGGTACCCGAAGAAGGAATAAGTGTTTTATTCCATGGCTCTTCTACTTCAACTGTTTCATTAAACAATAGTCTAAAGAATATATCGATAGAATCTGCCGAGCCTCTTACTTTATAAAAGTCTACAATTGATTTATATAATGTTCTCTTATCAACCTGTAAATCTCTTGGAATGGCCGCAGCGATTTCTTTCTGCATAAGTTCTAAATAATCATTGGTATTCTCATCAATGTTTAGTGCCTCTTCAATGGCATTTAAAACATATGATGGACCAGGACCTACCCAATATGTAACCTTTGTTGTAAGCTTAATTGTTAATCCGTTATATGCCGAAAGATTGTTGATCGTAAATGTTTTACCGGAAATGGCAGTCGAAGTGGCCAATGAACCGGGTAATTCATTACCATTCGATATGTTTATATTAACATTTGAAAGTGAAACAGGTGTAGTTGAACCATCGGCGTTTGTAATAACCGCGGTCGAGTTTGCACCTGTAGAATCAGAAAAGAAATGATCGTTCGAATTTTCCGGATCGGATATTCTAAAGACCGCCTTTCCACTTAGAATAACATCAGAGAATATTTCTTCTGCAGAGTATATAAACTCTTCCATATTATTAAATTGATAATAGGCCTTGAGAAGATTCTTAATACCACCCGCGTTATCCAAAATGTCAGACGGAATAAGTTGTTCTATTCTAATGTCTTCTTTTGTTTTCCGCTTAGTGCTTGCAACGGATTCTATATATCCGGGCGAGGCAGAATGTGATCCGTATATTGACATTATGAGGTCCTAAATCTCGAGGTAGTTGTATATCCAATTGAACCGGTAGAACCAGATACTGCGATCGTATCAATTTCAGGGGTTATCAGAACACCGGCCGCAGTGATATTTAAAAGTTGATCTCTCTTTGGTGCAATGTCAAGGGAATCCGGTTTCACGGTTATTTTAATATCGGTATATACCGTATTACCGGTTGAATCCGTGGGTACAAAGTTATTTAGAATAATCTGACCTGTGGCCGAGTTGACCGTTCCACAATCCGAAATTGTTTTTACTTCAAGAGAATTAATAATCTTGTATGCATATACCCTTCGTGTGGTCTGACCGGATACCGCCTCATCACCGAACCAGTTATCGACACCGTTTATTTGAAATGCGGAACTGGAAATGACAGAGTCTGTTGCAGAGCCACTGACATAGAACGAACCGGTAAAGTTAAGAGTATGGTTGTTAAGATCTGTCGTGGCAAGAGGTGTGATTGTCTTATGCATGAAAGGACGAACCGTCGAGTTCTGAATAGAAGGATCGGACGAATCGATTCTCTTTAGAAGTTGGGAATGTCTAAATACGCCATCGAATTTATTAAGGTTATTAAAGTTATAATCATCGATGGTATCTCTTACCACAGAGGCGAGTTCTACCGAAGTACGATCCGTAAGGTTGTTGTTATATTTAAAGTATACGTCAAGATCCAGGTATGTATAGTTAGGATCCACCAGGGTAGGTGTGATAGAGACCACGTTCTTTCCCTTCAGAACGGTATCCTTTATCTCTGTCTTCTGATCTGTGGTGAGGGCATCGTTTAGAACGGGTTTTATACAGACATAAATGGCACCATAATCGGGTGGATCATTATCTTCTCCACCCCATGTAGAGATGGCATCGATGTCAGAGAACTCCCTTTGTATGATCGCACGATAATCATCGGAGGTCACGGCCCGGTTTTGGGAAGTAAATGTAAGCGGAGCATTATATCTAATACTCTCCATTGTTTCCTGATCTGCCCCACCGGTGGCATTACTGGTTGTTGAGACGGTAATATTGGTATATCCTCCCACATTATCGACGGCCGTAAAGGTCTTGGCCCCGTTTGCATCCTTTCCATTTGTAAAGATATAATCCATTGTGACGATGTTATTGTTTGTAGGTTTGAACCCTGTTACCCCGTCACCAAAATATATTTCGTAATACTCGTTTGAATTCTCTTGAAGATGGAAGATCTTTGAGGTAGAGGTAACATTAAGAAGAGTGGTAAACTTAGAGAAGATATCATAAGAGGTGGATTCCTGATTGGCCTGAACCCTTACACGAAGAGTACTTGTATCGGCATCCTTATCGGATATCTGAAATTTCTGAATGGCGATATCATTATCTACCCTGAACTTAAGGGTCTTGTATGTACCTTCGGCTATTACAACATCGGTAAAGGTATATACATTGGCCGTCTTGGTGGCGGTCTGTGTTTCAAGAACAACATAATTATATTCCAGACCCTGGACAATAGAAGTAAACTTGGTTCCTCGAGAAAGAGTAAGAGCGGTAGGAGTACCGGATAGACCGGTGACATCGACCTTTACTTCAATCGTTGCCCTACTCCCTAACTTAGAACGAGGAGTATATCCTAACAGATTGGCCCGAGATACAACATTACCCCTTATCTGGGCAGAATCAAGAAAGGCCTCATTAAGGGCAAAGTGAGCGGCCATGGCATTGTAATGAGTATTATATGAAAGAACATCAAGGAGTACAGAGAGACCGGACCCATCAAAATCATAATCATTAAACGTAGATTGGGTTTTGAGGTAGTTCTTAAGATTCAGTTTTATCTGATCAAAGTCTAACTCTGTTACTTTTAAATTTGTTGCCATCTTTTCTTATTCCTGTGTTAATTACCCCGGGGAAAAAATTACCGGGAGAAAAAAAATTATCTTAACCTTCTTAGAATTAATTCGACCTCTTGGGTAGAACTATTTTCTTTTACCCTGAACGCAATCGTAATTTTAAAGCCATTCCCCTGGGACGTCTCTTCTATGTATAACCCCTGCAAGTGAATTCTCGGTTCGTATTGGGTAAGTACCTCTTTGATGCCTTCTCTCATGGCTATCCGGGTAATTACGTCGTTCGGTTCAAATAGTAATCCCCTTAGATTGGCCCCTGTGGTCGATTGGAAGGGTCTCTCATAGAAGTTGGTCTGTAACAAGTTCCGCACGGCGTTCTTAACTGCGCTTATATCTCTTAAAGGGATGATATCTTTCCTAATAGGATGTAGGGTAAGGGCAAGATCTAGATCTGCCCAGCCTCTCTTACGTGCTACCAGTGATTGACCTGTACTATCTGATAATATACTCATAGATCTATTTATATACCTTTACATGTTCTTTTGGAGATCTTCCCAATACTTCTTTATCACGGCCGTCCAATCTAGTATATCAGAGGACTCAGGATGTTTATCTCTTATAACGTTATATCTTTTTTGTATGTTGGTATGGTATAGGTTAACATCGTACCCGGCAGCACCTGTATAGCCCGCAATGTACCTCTCATATGCTTCTTTATTCCCTATATTCTTATACTTACTTAACTCTTCTACCGTAGTGCCGGCCACCTCGGCTACTTTGGTCCAGTTTGCAAAGGCCCATATATATTTGATTGCAAACCGATCGGCTTTCTTAGAAGGCCACGTGGCCCGGGATTCATTTAATATTTTACCCTTTGCATAGCCTTGGGCCCTTTTAAGGAGTGTTATGCTGAGTTCTCCGTAATCAATCTCTACCACCACCTTCTCAACGGGTGCAGCTGGGGCAGCCTCGGCCACTAACGATTCCGCGGGTTGAGTTACTAGCTTACCATCTATTTCCTCTACGTTAGGGATCTTCTCTGTGATAGCACTTATATCAATGGCAGGCGGGAAAGAGGATAGACCCATAGAGCCCATTAAATCGGATAGACCAGGTACAGCAGAGGAGAACTTAGTGATAAGAGAGGATACCTTGCTTAGTAATCCACCCGCGTCCAAACTACCCAGCTTAGAGAGCTCTCCTTGTATAGAGGGTATTACAGGCAGGGTGGGTATAAGAGCCGCCATCTCGGCCTTTAATTCCGTTAACTTCGACGATGCATCTGTTAACTTATCTTTGCCTTCGGCGGCCATGCCTTCGATTTCTGCCTGCTTTGCCTTAATGTCTGTGACAGTTTTGTTGGTATCTATTTGACCTGACATAGTATCACCTCATTCCCCTTAAACGACCGGTATTGCTTCGACTCTTTACATCAGCCAAACGCTTAGTTTTCTGCATTGTACAGAACAGCTCCATATCTGTTGGTTTCACATTATTTTTTTGAACACCACTCAAATAACGAACATCTTTTCTCTTACTCGAAAAAAAATTCCTTACTCCCTGTACAATTCGTTCCGTTTTTAAAAAAATATTCATTATGGATCCTCTGGCGGCATAGATGGTACAGCAGTATCGACCTCAGTATTACCACCAGCATCAGCCGATTGACTATGAATATGGCCTACTCCTGATATAGTATTAGATAAATGATCTACCGTAGCATAGGATGTACCCGTTATATCTACATTGTTTGTTATATCCAGGTTTTCACCAGATAATGTTTGCTGTCCTTTTGTAGTTATTTTTAATAATCCTTGGTTCATTGATATAATATCTTTCTCTGCATATATTGTTTGATTATTATATGCCGTGTTTGCGAAATTGTTTGTGGTCTGTATTATATAATCATTACCCACTGTCTGGATTTTATCATTTGTGGTGGCGGTTATCTGGTTATTCAGGACCGTGAGGTTATCGTTTATACCAATGTTCGTGGCTCTGTTTCTACTGATCTCTGCCTCTAAATTACCGCCTACCTTCTGTTGAATAGATCCCTTTATGTTCTGGGTAAAATCTTTCTCTACCTCTAGATGATAATTACCGTATACCATGTGTCGAAGATCACCTGTCACCGTAAGGTTTAGGTCTCCTCTGATGTACATATTTTTATTTTTCAATACTATTTCATGGTCGTCGCCAATTATTTTTATATTTCGTGTACCGTCATTGTATATCTCTTCAAATGTGCCGGATCTGTGGTAATTATGGAGTCTTTCGGATCCTGGGCTGTCATCAATCTCGTTAATATGGCCGGATTCTGACTCTGTTACCTTATTGTAAGGATATGTGGGTATATGGTCGTTGCCTACCGGTAATTCGTCCCATGTTTTTTCATCATAGTACTCGGTTTCTGTCTTATCTGGTGCCACTGTGGTAATTTTTGCCGGAGATGCCACCTTTGTTGATATTCTGACGGTATTTTTCTTCGTATATACATCTGTTTTTTTGTAATGGTCTGTTCGGCCAGATTTATTTACATCAGAAATGCCGACATACTCGATTTTTGGGTATTCTTCGGCCGGATCTTCGAAGCCTGCTCCGGAGCCGGCCTCTGACGACATACTTGCAATAGAACCCATTATAAGAGGATCCTGCGCCGATGGGCCGTCTCTAAAGAAGCCCACCACCCATGATCCATTCATTAGGCCATGTGGGCCGGCTCCAATGCCGGATGTTCCGGCCTCTGTAACGGGCATCATGACAGTGGCCCATGGAAGGGCATCTGTCGGTACTATTCCTTTATCATCTGTATGGTAACCAAAACATCGCACCTTTACTCGGTTCATTTCTAAAGGATCTTCTCTATCCTCTACTACACCGGTAAACCAATTGAATTCACCATGCATAAATTGATCTATTTTTCTCATAATGATTCTCCACTCATATCTATTACAGAACTATCCTTTTTAATTTCTAGAACCATTTGATACTCTTCATAGAATTGGTGTGTAATATCTGTTACAATATAATTACCTCCTATGATTTTATCTTTAGTTCCGGAGGCATCTATACCCATACTCTTAGGCAAAACTAGGGTTATTTTCTTTCCGGGTGTCATATCAAAATCTCCCAGAACAGTAATTGTCTGACCCGATGTTTGTATGTTTGAATTTGTGGCCTGGGCCTCTAATATTGTAGGAACCGAAGGGTCCTGATATGTATCGAATGCTCCTTCGAAAGAATTTTTATTGGTCGAAACAAAATAATGTTTAGAATCCTTTGTCTGATTATATTTTATTCCGTCTATCTCTGTTTTATCAGAGAATGGTTTATTTTTATTTAACATTTTTGGATTTTTTACATTATAATCAAAGAAAAATTTATTATATTTCTTTGTACTCATATCCAAGGTGTGAAGGGTACTCGCATATGCACCTTCACTTAGATTAACAATAGATGCCATTTGCATCGGCGAAGATAATTTTATAACCTGTTTACTCATTGCCTCATAATGTTCTTCTGTACCGGTTTTTGTTTCTATCAGACCCATTGTATACTCTTTGAAGACTGGAGAATCACAAATAGATTTGTATGAATCGTATATTATTCCCTTTGCAAGGGTGTCGGTGAAATAAAATGGTGTCTGACCATCAAAGGCATTTCTATTTAACCAGGTAATTGCATCAATAGGAGCCAATCTCGGAAAAATACCCTTTATAATACCCTTTGTTTCGGTATTAATTTTTTCAATCTTCTCGATCTTAAGATCTCTCTTACAAATATTTGATATAATAGAACCAATACTACCCTCGAACGGTCTTATTAACTTTTTAATTATATTGGTATACATATGTTCAGAAAAACAAATGAAATGATATGATTGAGTACCAGGTTTTGATCTTACAAAGCCTGAAATTTCAGATATCCGAAGTTTCAGATCATATTTTTTCTTCTCTTTATCATCCTTTTTGAAGGATTTATGAACAATTTTTAAAGATATTTTCTCATTACCAGAAATTATGGCATTTTCCAAAAATTGTATGGCATCTATTATACCAATTTCTACATCAATTGATTCCTGGCCTAATGCTTCTTGTATTAATATTGTTCCTACCAGATCGGTTATATTATATTCTTTACCGGAATTGGCATAAACTATGCATTCCCGTACCTCATATGCGGATGGTAATGCATTAGAAGTTCCGTCGCCGGCTACAAATGATTGTGTTTTAGGCATTGATTAGCTCTTCAAAGTCTTCTACAAATTGTTCTATGTATTGTGAACTGATAGTTCTAATTGTTGATCTATCAAAATTTAATTGTTCTAAATGGGCCTGATTAGTGATATAGGCCACATTGTTCATTGATTCTCCACCTGGAATATTCTCTGCTGCCGTTATTGGGCGCTGGGATGATTCTGTTCCATTATATAATACATTACCAAAGGAATCAGTATTTGAAAGGCTTTTTGAATAATAATGATGTGGAGCCACTCGGTATTTCCAAGATCGATATGTGTCGACAAAATCTCCACTGGTACCACCAATTATTGTTTCTGAACTATTTGAAGATAAATCAGGATCTCCAAGAAATCCACCCCCAATAATAGAGGCCTTGGCATTTCCTGTTGCAGGATCTATTCCTGCTGTTCCAAGAGTAACATCTTGAATAATTAATTGATTTAAATCTAGATCTTTTTTAGTGAGTGTACCTTTTGCACCAGATATACCACCATATACTGTTTCTCCAACAACAAATCTATCTGCAAGAGAATCAGGATATCCTGTTATGGCCAAATCTGAATTTCTATCTAATGCCGTGATACCGCCTTTAGAAGATACTGCATAACCGTTATATTCGGCCGCATAATATTCTTGAAGATCTTCTTGTGACATAGGCCAAACAGATAAACCATCATGAAGATGCTCGTTGATTACAAAAAATGTCCAATAGTAATCAGTTGTACCGTATAATCTTAAAGATAATACATCAGGACGTTCTCCATTTTGTATACTAGTATTTTTATATGCTGCTACATTATCAATATAGGTTCCTTCGGGCCTTACAGATCTATAAATGTCTATAACGTTTTGAAGCACCCCATCGCGATTAAAATCATATTGTGTTGATGGAAATAGTTTAAAAAATGACATTAGCCTTAACCTCCACCAGCAATCGGCTGATTGCCTTGATCATGTGGCAGAGGAGTACTGTTAGTTTTGCCTAAAGATTCGACCGTTGTCTTATCGTCTATATCTGATGCCATATTATCTCTTCCACCTCTATTATATTCTAAATCATTACCATAAAGATCTCCGCGAGTAAGAGATCTATTTTCTGCTAAAGAAAGTGTCATTGTTGTTTCTATTGGTGCACCATCAGCATGAAACATTTGATTAGATTCATTCCACGTAACGTCTAAAGTTTGTATATAAGAATCCATAATCATAGGTAAGAATCGTGATTCTGATTCTCCATCCCAAAATTGTGTTCGAACTTGTGGAGGATATTTTAAAGACAGAGCCCCTGCTTTTTCTGGATACATATTCTTTCGAAAGAAATTCTCGATATTTCTAATTGATTCAGCCTCTTCTGCAGATTCTGATATCATTTTAAATTCAAAGGACCAAGTTCTTGGTGACATTGATTCAAAGGTCATATTTGTAAATGGATTAAGAGCTATTCCAGATTTGATTGAAGCTTCTA
>Ga0102907_1000026_pt1 | contig 40922 bp, 36 predicted proteins | sample Colrivmet1556B02_FD_79136 | JGI IMG/M metagenome (GOLD analysis project Ga0102907, IMG submission 79136) | Estuarine microbial communities from the Columbia River estuary - metaG 1556B-02 | ecosystem: Environmental > Aquatic > Marine > Intertidal zone > Estuary | place: USA: Columbia River...
AGACAAAAATAGATTGTTTAACGAATTTGGTATAGCATGCAACTGTACAATAAGTTAAGCGCTAATGAACGCGCTGCATTAATAGATGAGGCTGGAAAAGACCGCATCACAATTTCATTCTATCAATACCATAAGATAGAAAATCCTCAATTATTTAGAGATAAATTATTTTTAGAATGGCAGACTTTGGATGTGTTGGGTAGAACCTACGTTTCTTATGAAGGGATCAACGCTCAAATATCCGTTCCTTCTGAGAATTTTTTAGAATTAAAAAATCAGCTAGATGCCATTTCTTTTTTGAATAATATTCGACTAAATGTAGCTATTGAACAGTACAATAAATCATTTTTAAAATTAAAAATAAAAATTAAAAACAAGATTGTTGCTGACGGCTTGAATGATGAAACTTTTGATGTAACAAACAGAGGTATTCATTTAAATGCTAAGGAATTTAATCAAATGCTGGAGGACCCTAACACTATTTGTGTAGACATGAGAAATCATTACGAAAGTGAAATTGGCCATTTTGACGGAGCAATAACTCCGGATGTAGATACCTTCAGAGATTCATTAGATATTATTGAGCAAGATTTAAAAGAGAATAAAGAGAATAAAAACTTATTAATGTATTGTACAGGAGGTATTCGTTGTGAAAAAGCTTCAGCGTATTACAAACATAAGGGTTTTAAAAATGTTTTTCAATTAGAGGGTGGCATTATCGAGTATACTAGACAAGTAAAATCTGAGCATTTAGAAAATAAATTTTTAGGGAAAAACTTTGTGTTTGATCACCGGAGAGCAGAAAAAATATCAGATCATGTTATTGCTAACTGTCATCAATGTGGTTCACCCTGTGATGTTCATGTTAATTGCGCTAATGAAGCTTGTCATTTATTATTTATTCAATGTGTTGATTGTTCAGAAAAGATGGAGAATACTTGTTCTTCTGAATGTCAAGAGGTCATTCAATTGTCATATAAGCAGCAGAAAGTACTCAGAAAAGGAACACAAGCCAGTAATAAAATATTTAAAAAAGGACGATCAGAAAAGCTAAAATTCAAGAAATAAAATAGCATAGATTTTAGCGATAAATTTAGCTCTGATTTTTTATGCTTTTTACAATTAAATGATTGTGATAGATTCCGTATATTTACTCGTTACAAAATATATTTTTAATTCTACACTGCGATAATTTGTTAGAATATTAGAAATGTATTTTTATGGGCTAATTGAAATTATTTTAGCTAAAATTTATAAGAACTCTAAGAAGCTTAGCTTCTAAAAATATATTACTTTATGGCATGTGGAAGCTGTGGTACTGGTGAAGATGGTAAACCAAAAGGATGCAAGAGCAATGGAAGTTGCACAACAGGAGGTTGTGAAAAATTATCAGTTTTTGATTGGTTGTCTAACATGACATTACCAAGCAATGAAACACCCTTTAATATTTATGAAGTACGTTTTAAGAACGGGCGAAAGCATTTTTACAAGAATACAGAAAATTTAACAATCTCTATGGGAGATATTGTTGCGGTTGAAGGATCACCTGGTCACGATATTGGAATAGTTTCTTTGGGTGGAGAATTGGTGAAGGTACAGATGAAAAAAAGGAAAGTATCTCACGAAAGCGAAGACGTAAAGAAAATTTATCGAAAAGCTTCACAAAGAGATATTGATATTTGGGAAAAAGCTCGTAATCGAGAATTAGAAACTCAAAAAAGAGGTAGAGAAATATTAGGAAGATTGGGGTTGAAAATGAAACTTTCTGATGTTGAATATCAAGGAGATGGGAACAAAGCAACTTTTTATTACACTGCAGATACTCGAGTAGATTTTAGACAGCTTATAAAAGATTTAGCAGGTGCTTTTTCAATTAGAGTAGAAATGAAACAAGTTGGAGCAAGACAAGAGGCTGCTCGTCTAGGAGGTATTGGTTCTTGTGGAAGAGAGCTATGTTGTTCTACATGGCTTACAGATTTCAGAAAAGTAACAACATCAGCAGCCAGATATCAGCAGCTGTCTTTGAACCCATTAAAATTAGCGGGTCAATGTGGTAAATTAAAATGCTGTTTAAATTTTGAATTAGATACTTATTTAGATGCTTTAAATGATTTTCCAAAACAGGAGAAAATTTTAAAGACGGAAAAAGGAGATGCAGAATTTGTAAAAATGGACATCTTTAAAAAAACTCTGTGGTATACTTACAAGGAAAATAGATCTAAATGGTTTAAATTGAGTTTAGAGCAGGTATTAGAAATTATTGATTTAAATAAAAATAATGAAGTAGCCATTCCGCTAGAAGAATATGAGTCTGAAATAGAAGAGCTAGTTACAGTAGATTTTGAGAATGTGGTTGGTCAAGATAGTCTTACACGTTTTGATGTTCCAAAAAAGAGTAGAAGAAGGAATAGAAAAAATAAAAATAGAAATAAAGCGACTGTCGGTGCTAAGTCTCCTCATTCAAAAAGACAACAAAAACCTAAGAATTCTAATCAGGCAAATAATAAATCATCAAACACCCAGAAAAGAAATAATAATCAAAATAAGTCACAAAACAAGAGAAGAAAACCTAAATCAAATGGTAATAGTAATCAAAAACAGTAAGAGATTAATTCTTATTATAGGAATATTATTTACTTTTGTTTCTTGTGATTCCAATAGCGTTTTTGATGAATATAGATCACTCACAAACAATAGTTGGCCACAAGAGGAATCATTAAACTTCAAGTTTCAAATTAATGATACAATATCAAGAAACAATATTTACATTAACATAAGAAACAATAAGAATTATCAATACAGTAATTTATATTTAATCACTCATGCTATTTTTCCAAATGGCAAGAAAATTGTTGATACACTTCAATATAAAATGACAGATAAAAATGGAAAATTTTTAGGAATTGGAATTTCAGAAATTAAACACAGTAAACTTATTTTGAAAGAAAATATTATTTTTCCAACTTCAGGGCAGCACTCTTTTTCAATATGGCAGGCTATGAGAAGAAATGGAGAGGTAAATGGAATTAATAAGTTACATGGAATTACAGATGTAGGTCTTAGAATTGAAAAAGTAAATTAGAATGAAAAAAAAGAAACAAACAAATTTTAAAAAATACATCAGACGATTTTGGGTGTTAGTTTTAGGAGGTTTCACATCTGTTTTACTCATATTTTTATTAGCCTCTTGGGGTATTTTTGGAGAGTTACCAACATTTGAAGAATTAGAAAACCCAGAAAAAAATTTAGCTACTGAAGTCATCTCCTCAGACGGGGTAACTCTTGGAAAGTATGCATTTAAAAACAGAACTCCTGTAGGCTTCAAAGATCTTCCAGATAATCTTGTAAATGCCTTAATCGCAACTGAAGATGAGCGATTTTATGAACATTCCGGAATAGACTTTAGAGGATTGGCAAGAGCTATTGTAAAACTTGGAAAAGGCGGAGGAGCTAGTACAATTACACAACAATTAGCAAAAAATTTATTTAATAAAGGAGGGTCAAGTAGCACGCTAAAAAGGTTAACTCAAAAAGTTAAAGAGTATATTGTAGCCACCAAGTTAGAGCGACAATATACTAAAAATGAGATTGTAGCTATGTATTTAAATACCCAAGGGTTTCTTTTTAATGCCATTGGGATTCGCTCGGCTTCTAGAATTTATTTTGGTAAAGAGCCTAAAGACTTAGATATCCAAGAGTCGGCTATTTTAGTTGCGATGTTAAAAAATCCTCGTCAGTTTAACCCTAATAGAGAAATTTCAAAAAAGAAATCCCTAGCCAGAAGAAATGTGGTTTTTGCACAGATGGCAAAGAATAAGTTTATCTCTAAAGAAGAAAAAGATTCACTTCAAAACTTACCATTAAAAATAAATTTCACTCCAGAAAGTCATAATGATGGATTAGCAACCTATTTTAGAGAATATCTTCGTGGGTATTTAAAAAAATGGGTAAAAAATAATCCAAAACCTAACGGAGATTCATACAACATCAATAGAGATGGATTAAAGATTTATGTAACGCTAGACTCCAGGATGCAACAATATGCTCAGGAGGCAGTTCAAGAGCATATGTCTAATCTTCAAAGTTACTTTTTCAAAGAACAACAAAAAAATGAAACAGCTCCATTTTATGACTTAGAAGAGGAGCAAATAGACGGTATATATCAAAGAGCAAGAAAAAGATCTGATCGTTACAGAAGGATGAAAAAAAATGGATATTCAGTCAAACAAATAGATTCAGCCTTTAATGCATCAACAGAAATGAGAGTTTTCTCATGGAATGATCAAAGGGAGATAGATACCATAATGTCCCCTAATGATTCAATAAAATACTATAAAACTATTTTAAGATCGGGTTTATTATCTATAGAACCACAAACAGGTCAAATTAAAGCTTGGGTAGGTGGAATTAATCATAAATACTTTAAATACGATCATGTAGAACAAGGGAAAAGGCAAGTTGGTTCTACATTTAAACCATTCGTATATGCTACTGCCATAAATCAGTTAAGCTTATCGCCATGTGAAAAATTCTCAAATACACCTTATACCATTCCAAAAGGGAGGTTTGGGATTCCTAAGGCTTGGACACCAAAAAATTCTGGTGAGAAGTATGGAGATGAAATTTCTCTAAAAGAAGCTTTAGCAAAATCTATAAATGTTATATCAGCAAGATTAATAGATATGGTAACTCCAGAAAATGTAGTTCGTTTAGCAAAATCTGCAGGTATCGAAAGTAGGATTCCTAAATCACCGTCAATCGCACTTGGCTCCGTAGAATTATCTCTAATGGAAATGACTGGTGCTTATGCAACTTTTGCCAATAAAGGAATGCGAGTTGAACCCAACATGCTATTACGTATTGAGGATAAAAACGGTACAGTTTTAGCAGATTTTACTCCAGAAACGAAAGAAGTTTTGAGTGAAGAATCAGCCTTTGTCGTATTAGAGTTGCTTAAAGGAGTAACTACAGCAGGTTCAGGAGTAAGGCTTCGAACTTCAGCACACTATTATAAAGATATTATTACAGGGTTTCCTTATAAATTCACCAATCCAATAGCTGGTAAAACTGGTACTACTCAAAATCATACCGATGGTTGGTTTATGGGAGTTGTACCAAATTTAGCTACAGGTGTTTGGACAGGTGGTGAAGATAGAGCTGTTCATTTTGAAAATATTGCAGAGGGTCAAGGAGCTACGATGTCACTTCCAACTTGGGCATTATTTATGAAGAAAGTATATGCAGACAAAAGCTTAAATATTAGTGAAGAAGATTTTGAAAAACCTGAGTATGTAGGAATAGATACAAATTGTGGTAAAGAACCTGTAGACAAAAAAAATCCAATTAAAAAAAGACCATCAGTAGATGATGATATAGATTTTTAATACTGTACGACTTTCCATTTTAACGGGTTTAAGAATTCAAAAAAAGATGAAATGATTAATAAAAAAGTAGATAATGTTAAGGAAGCATTATTAGGTGTTACAAATAACATGACATTTATGTTAGGAGGTTTTGGCTTATGTGGTATACCAGAAAATGCTATTTCTGAGTTAGTTAGATTAGGAATTGAAAATTTAACATGTATTTCTAACAATGCAGGTATTGATAATTTTGGATTAGGACTATTATTACAAAACAAACAAATAAATAAAATGATTTCTTCATATGTTGGAGAAAATGATGAGTTTGAAAGGCAAATGTTGTCTGGAGAACTAGAAGTTGAGTTAACACCACAAGGTACTTTAGCAGAAAAATGTAGAGCGGCTCAAGCAGGTTTTCCTGCCTTTTATACTCCAGCCGGTTATGGGACTGAAGTTGCAAAAGGTAAAGAGACTAGAGAGTTTGATGGGAAAATGCATGTCTTAGAGCCCGCGTTCAAGGCTGATTTTGCTTTTGTAAAAGCTTGGAAAGGCGATGCCGCGGGGAATCTAATATTTAAAGGAACTGCTCGTAATTTTAATCCATTAATGTGTGGAGCAGCAACAATAACTGTAGCAGAAGTTGAAGAATTAGTTCCTCTAGGAGTTTTAGATCCAAATCAAATTCATACTCCTGGGATTTTTGTACAACGAATTTTTCAGGGAGAAAAGTTTGAAAAAAGAATAGAGCAAAGAACCGTTAGAAAAACAAGTTAGTTATGTTAGATAAAAGCGGAATAGCTAAAAGAATAGCAAAAGAAGTAAAAAATGGATATTATGTAAATTTAGGTATTGGGATTCCTACACTTGTTGCCAATTTTGTAAGAGACGATATTGAAGTAGAATTTCAGAGTGAAAATGGTGTTCTTGGAATGGGTCCATTCCCTTATGAAGGAGAAGAAGATGCAGATATTATAAATGCAGGAAAGCAAACAATTACCACAATGCCTGGAGCAAGCTTTTTTGATTCTGCAACTAGTTTTTCAATGATCAGAGGTAAACATGTTCATTTAACAATTTTAGGAGCAATGGAAGTTTCTGAAAATGGAGATATTGCCAACTGGAAAATTCCAGGTAAAATGGTAAAAGGTATGGGTGGTGCTATGGATTTAGTAGCTTCTGCAGATAATATTATTGTAGCCATGATGCACACCAACAAACGTGGCGAATCTAAATTATTGAAAAAATGTTCCTTGCCTTTAACTGGAGTTGGTTGTGTAACTAAAGTAGTTACCAATTTAGCGGTCTTAGAAATTAAAAACAATCAGTTCTATTTATTAGAAAGAGCTCCTGGTGTTAGTGTTGAAGTTATTCAAAATGCAACCGAAGGAACTTTAATTATAGAGGGAGAAATTCCAGAAATGGATATTTAATACCAAATCAATGAAATACACTAAATATTACAGTTTAATTTTTCCACTATTAATTGTTTTAATAGGATTCTTTATTTATAAAATTTTAGAATATGAGCCTAACTTTTACACTATCATTACAAATATAGGAATTGCTTTTATTTTATCACCAAGAGTAAAAACATTAGACGCTCAAACAGGAAGAAAAGAACAAGTAACTTGGTTGTTTTATAAGAAATCTAAGATTATTAATTAAACATGAAAATCATCTCATACAACGTAAACGGAATTAGAGCAGCCATTAAAAAAGGAATGTTAGATTGGTTACAATCTGCAAATCCAGATGTTATTTGTATTCAAGAAACAAAGGCACAGCAAGATCAGGTAGATGCTGAAGTTATTAAATCTGCTGGATATCCCTATCAATATTGGTTTTCTGCACAAAAAAAAGGATATTCTGGAGTTGCTATTTTTTGTAAACAAGAGCCAAATCATATCGAATATGGAACCGGAATTGAAACCATGGATTTTGAAGGAAGAAACATTAGAGTAGATTACGACAATGTTTCTGTAATGAGTATGTATTTACCCTCCGGAACGAATGATTTAAGATTAGATTTTAAGTTTAATTATATGGACGAAATTCAAAAGTATCTTAACAACTTGAAGAAAGAAATTCCTAATTTAGTTATTTGTGGAGATTATAATATTTGTCATGAAGCAATAGATATTCATAATCCAAAAATGAAAGGAGTTTCAGGGTTTCTCCCAGAAGAAAGACAATGGATTGGTAACTTTATAGAGAATGGATTTATAGATAGTTTTCGTCATTTAAATAATGAACCTCATCATTATAGTTGGTGGAGTTATAGGGCTAATTCTAGAGCGAATAATAAAGGTTGGAGAATTGACTATAATATGGTTTCAGCACCCTTAAAGGAAAATATTTCTAGAGCATTTATTTTGCCAGATGCAAAACATTCCGATCATTGTCCAATTGGTGTAGAATTACAATTTTAATAAATGAAAAAACAATATTTTATAGTACTTTTTTTACTTTCAACATTTGCTATTTCACAAGTTAAAAAAGACAGCATTAGCGTTAATAAAGATGCTGCGAGTCAATCGTTAGAAGAGACGCTGTACTCAGCTAAAGACATCGCTCGTATAGACAGTTTAGTTCTAGAAAACCAACTTCAATCTGTTTTCATGGATGAAATTAGGGAATATTACATCCCTAACATAGATACTACAGATGTTTCAGAAATACCTTTGGATGTTAATTTATTAAAAGATAGACTTTCAAAAATTAATGAAAGCACTCCTTTTCATCTTGCTTTCAACCCTGCATTAGAGAAAATAATTAAATCTTATTTAAAAAATAGAAGGAAATATTACCCAAATTTTATGGCTAGGGCAGCGTATTATTTTCCAATGATTGAAAAGTATCTAGACCAATATGATATTCCTTTAGAAATGAAATATTTGGCTTTAGTTGAATCTGCTTTGAAGCCAAAAGCAAAGTCTAGGGTTGGTGCTACGGGTTTATGGCAATTTATGTATCCAACTGGGAAACAGTACAAATTAAAAGTTAGTTCTTACGTAGATGAAAGACAAGATCCAATCAAAGCAACAATTGCTGCATGTAATTATCTAAATGATTTATATAGAATATTTGGAGATTGGGATTTGGCTCTTGCAGCTTATAACTCAGGGCCAGGAAATGTTAGCAAGGCAATAAGACGATCCGGAGGGTATAAAAACTACTGGAATATTAGGCCATTTTTACCAAGAGAAACCGCAGGGTACGTTCCAGCTTTTTATGCAACTATGTATTTGTTTACATACGCACAAGAGCATCACTTAACAGGAAGTGTTCCAGCAATTCATTATTTTGAAACGGATACTATTTTAATAAAAAAAACAGTAAGTTTTGATCAAATTACTGAGCAAACAGGAATACCAACCGCTATGCTTCAATTATTAAATCCAGAATATAAGTTAGATATTATACCTTATGTAAAAGGCAGAAATTACAGCCTAAGAATTCCATCAAAACAGGTAGATGACTTTTTGCAAAATGAGGAAGCGCTATACGTTCTTGTTGATTCAGATTTGGCAAAGAGAGAGAAACCCTTGCCTCAGTATTTTGAGATGGATAAAAGGATTCGATATAGGGTTAGAAATGGTGATTATTTAGGTAAAATAGCCTACAAGTATGGAGTCAGGGTAAGTGATATAAAAAGATGGAACGGGCTTAAAAATAATAATTTAAGAATTGGACAACGTTTGAGCATTTATCCAAAAAAACTTCGGGTTCCCAAAGCATCAAAAACATCAATAACAGCAAATGTTTCAAAGGGAAAGCCAACAATTTATATTGTTAAAAAAGGAGACTCCTTATGGACTATTGCAAAAAAATTTAAAAAAGTTACGGTGAATCAAATTAAAGAATGGAACAATATTTGGAGTGGAAAAAGTATTCAGCCCGGAAAAAAACTTAAAATTTTTAAAAGTTAATGATATGAGAAAAATAATTACAATTTTATTTATTACAATTTTATTTATTTCATGTATTGATAATAAAGTGGTATTACCAAGATCAGTTGGAGCCTATAATAAAGTTACAGTAGTTGCGAAAGGATCTTTATGGACTGGCTCTATTGGGGATGAAATTAGAAGCTCTTTTGGTGAATTAATGGTAGGTTTACCTCAGCCTGAGAAAACATTATCTATTGGTCATGTGGCTCCCAATGGTTTTTCTTCGATGATGAGAAGCAATCGAAATATTCTTATAGTTGAATTGAGTGATAAAGAAAGCTTTACGAAAAACTATAACAAATATGCAAGTCCTCAGACAATTGTTTATGTTTCTTCAAAAGACAAAGAAGGGCTTGGGCAAGTCTTGAAAAAAAATATGAAAGAGTTGATGCAAACTTTTAAAAATTCAGACATTAAGGTAATGCAGCGCGTTTTTTATAATAAAAGGGTGAATGACTCTATGTATAAAACACTTAAAAATTTAAACATATCCTTAACAATTCCTAAAGAATTTAAAACTGTAGATGACACTGGAGAATTTCTTTGGTTAAGACAGCATTTAAAAAGTGGAATAGCTAGAGGTGCAGGTAATAATAATATTATAGTGTATTCTTTACCATTAAATGATAAAACAATTTCTCAAGAAAATATAATTTCTATGAGAGATGAAATTGGAGAGAAATATATTCCAGGATCTAAAGAAGGAATGTATATGATTACCGAAGCTGCATATACTCCACGTACTATAAAAACTAAGTTTTTGGAGAGAAATGCTTTTGAGACAAGAGGAAAGTGGGAGGTTAAAAACGATTTCATGGCGGGTCCTTTTGTAAACTATGCTATAATAGACAAGAAAAATGATAGACTCTTAGTAGTTGAGGGATTCACCTATGCACCTTCTGTAAATAAAAGAGAATTCCTTTTTGAATTAGAAGCAATTGCAAAGTCCCTAGTTATTAATTAATATTTAGTAACCTATTTTTTTTCGGACCCTGTTTAAAACATCACCTGCAACTTTTCTTGCTTTAGTTGCTCCAATTTCTAAAGCTTTATCAATTTCATTTTTATTTTCCATAAAATAAAAATAACGCTCTCGGACAATAGCGTATTTATCTATAATAAGCTCATACAACTCTTGTTTTGCGTGTCCATATCCGTAGTTTCCTCCCTCATACTTTACTCTCATTTCGGCAATTTCACCTTTGGATGCCAATAATTTATATAATGAAAAGATCGTATCAGTATCCGGTGTCTTTTTATCTTCAAGAGATTTACTGTCTGTTTTTATAGACATTATCTGTTTTCTTAATTTTTTATCAGGTAAGAAAATATTTATAATATTATTCCTAGACTTACTCATTTTTTCTCCATCAGTTCCAGGAACTAATTTTGTTTCTTCCTCAATTTTTGCAACTGGAGCAATCAAAGTTTCACCCACAATATTATTAAATCGGTTAGCTACATCTCTAGACATTTCTAGATGTTGAAGTTGATCTTTTCCCACGGGTACAATTTCTGCGTCATACAATAGAATATCTGCTGCCATTAACATTGGATAGGTAAAAAGCCCAGAATTCACATCAGCCAATCGATCTGCTTTGTCTTTGAAGCTGTGTGCTAAGGTTAACCTTTGATAAGGAAAAAAACAGCTTAAATACCAAGTGAGTTCTGTCACTTCTGGAACGTCACTTTGTCTATAAAAAACAGTTTTATTAATGTCTAGTCCACAAGCTAGCCAAGTTGCGGCAGTACTATAAGTGTTTTCTCTTAGGGTATCTCCATTTTTAATTTGAGTAAGAGAATGCATGTCAGCAATAAATAAAAATGCATCATTCTCTGCCTTATTAGACATTTCTAAAGCAGGAAAAATGGCCCCTAAAAGATTTCCTAAATGTGGTGTTCCTGTACTTTGAACCCCTGTTAATATTCTAGACATTATTTTTAATTTATTAAAACAAAAATACAGTTTTCAAGATAAACTCAATCAAACAAAAGAATATTACTACATTCGTTATTATGAATTTATTAAAAATACCTTTTCTACTGGTTTGGAGGCTTTGGTTTTATGTTTTAATACTGATTACTGTTTTGTTAATGTCTCCCTTTTTATTCGTTTTAACAATAAAAGAAAGTTATTATCCAACTTTTTGGAAATTAATACGAGGTTGGGCCCATGTATTGGTATATGGGATGGGTTTTAGAATAGATAAGCAATTAGATGAAATTTTAGATAGAGATAAAAGCTATATGTTTTGTCCTAATCATGCCTCATTAATGGACCCTTTTGTATTGATAGTTTTAAGCAAAAATCCGATTGTGTTTGTTGGAAAAAAGGAATTAGTAAAGATTCCTATTTTTGGATTTTTTTATAAACGGGCTGTAATCATGGTAGATAGAAGTAGCGCAGAAAGCAGAAAAAGAGTCTTTGCTATGGCTAAAAAGAGGCTCCAAGGAGGAACTAGTATTGGAATTTTTCCTGAGGGATTAGTTCCAACTGAAGATGTAATTTTAGCGCCATTTAAAAATGGAGCATTTAGTTTAGCCATACAACATCAAATTCCAATAGTGCCCCAAACCTATTATGATTGTAAACGATTATTTTCTTGGGATTTTTTAAAAGGCGGTACAGGAACTTTTAGAATCCGTCAACACCGATTTATAGACACAAAAGGGCTTAAGTTTGAGGATGCAGAAAAATTAAAAGAAAAAATATTTCAAATAATACACAACGAATTATCATCTGACTCGTTATATATGAAAGATACAAATAGAGCCAAATGAAAGAAATATTAAATCCCAAATATTCTGAAAATGAGGAAAAGTTAAATGTAATAACTCATGCTTTTGGATTAGTTTTGAGTTGTATTGGGTTGCCTTTTCTATTGCTTAAATCATCAAATTTTAATGGATTTTGGAAACCTTTAAGTATCATTGTCTTTGGAATAAGTTTAGTTGTTTTGTATGCTGCATCAACATTTTATCACGCTTCAAAAGATGCTAAATTAAGGAGGAAATTAAATATTTTTGATCATGCTGCTATATACGTATTGATAGCAGGAACATATACCCCGTTTACAATTATTGTGTTAGAGGGAACATTAGGCTGGATTGTTTTTGGTTGTACTTGGGCTTTTGCATTTATTGGTATTGTATTGAAGCTTTTTTATACGGGTCGTTACGACAAGCTTTCTACAGTCATGTATATTTTAATGGGATGGCAAATCATTTTTGTTATTAAGCCTTTAATACAAGCTTTTTCAATGAACGGCTTACAATTATTATTTGCAGGGGGTGTTTTTTATACTGTGGGAGCATTGCTTTATTCATTAAAAAAAATTCAATACAATCATGCTATTTTTCATGTTTTTGTGTTGTTAGGGAGTGCATGTCATTACATATGCATTTATAAATATATATTACCTATTTAGAATTATGATAGTTGTATAATTTTTTTATATATAAACTTACTTATTTAGAATAAATTTTTTTATATTTGTAGTATCTTATTTATTTAAGATAAATAAATCTTATTTTAGGGGGTAGATTTATTAAATTCCTCGAACTTTTAGTTCGAGGTTTTTTTTGTCCAATTTTTAAATGGATTTAAGCAAAGGCTAGAATTATAATATTTTTTATCATTTGTTACCTCAATTCCCAAGTAATTAGGTTTTAAAAAAGTCTCATTTTTATTTTTGAGTTCTATTTCTGCGATAACTAACCCTTTATTTTTCCCTAAAAACTCATCGATTTCGATGATATGATTCCCTAATTTGTGATAAAATCTATTTTTTTCAATAATTCCATTTTCGCAAAGAATTATTAATTCCTTAGCATCCTTTAGATCAATTTCTTTTTCCCATTCAAACCGAGTAGTCCCACTCGCATCTGATACCCCTTTAATAGTTAAAAAAGCCAAATCGTCAATTATTCTGACCCGAACAACTCTTTTTTTATTGGAGTTCAGATACCCTTGTGTAATGTGTTTTTTATCATAACACATTTTTTTGAAATCGTTATTTTTTAGTAAAAACTTCCTTTCAATTTCTATATTCATTTTTATTATTCTTTGTACTAATGTAATGGATTTATCGTTATTGTTATAAGAAATAAATATATTTGACTTCAATTTATTTACATGCTCAAGAGACTTTTTATATTCTTTAGTTTTTCAACATTTTCTTTGGTAGCTCAAGTAGATTATAGTGATGCTTGGGAAGATTTTTATTCATACAACAATGTTAAAGATCTTATAAAAGCAGATAATATGCTATATGCATTAACAGACAATGCAACATTTACTTATGATTTTATAACTGAAAAAACAGAAAAACTATCCTCAGTTCAGGGATTGTCTGGCGAGACTACTTCGGCAATTCATTACAGTATAGAAACGAATAGACTAGTTATTGGCTATGAAAATGGATTAATTGAAGTTATTGATTCTGATGGTAGTATTACAATTTCTTCTGATATTGTGAGCTTCAATCAAACCGGAGCAAAAAGCATTAATGCTATTTTTGAAGACCAAGGTAAGCTTTATTTATCCACCTCGTTTGCCATCGTTGAATACGATATTTTACAATTAGAATTTGGTGATACTTTCTTTGTTGGAAATAATTCATCTGATATTAACATTATTGAAATAACCGTTTTCAATAATCAAATTTATGCAGCTACAGCAAATGGTATTTTCCATGCAGATATAAATAACCCTAATTTAATTGATTTCAATAACTGGAGTTTGATTACATCTGCAAATAATAATTTTAAAAATATTACAGTTTTCAATGATAAACTCTATACCATATTAAATACTCAGTTGTATGAAGTAAATGAAATAAATGAATTAGAACTTATTACAAGTTTTTCCGGTACTGTTAATGGATTGAAAAGTTCTTCAACTCATCTTTCGGTAGCTTTTAATAGCTCAGTGGCGGTTTATGATACCCAGTTAAATTTGGTTTTTCAAAATAACGCAGATGGTGATTTTGATTACACATTAAACACTGCATATACAGAGAATAATCAACTTTTATTAGCTACAAAACAATTTGGGGTTTTATCTTCTTCCTCTTTAACGACCCCTGTTTTCTTAGAAATTCACCCAGAGGGTCCAGTATCAAATGATATTTTTTCTGTTACAGCAAAAAATAATCATCTATGGGCAGTTTATGGAGGGTATGACAGAACAATGGCTCCTGTTCAACCAAATTTAGGGTATAGTCATTATGATGGAGAAAATTGGTACACAGAAGAAAATGAAAGTGACAATTCTTTTCCGGGGCTTGTGGATGTTACATTAGACCCATCTAATGAAGATAAAGCCTACATCAGTAGTTTTGGTTCTACAAGTATGATTGATACCTACAAGACTGGTGGTTTGTTTGTGGTTGAAAATAATGAAGTCTCAAATTTTTATAATAATTTAAATAGTCCTTTAGAAAATCTATATGACACAGATCCATCAAATAGTAGTGTTACAATTAGAATTTCTGGGTCTGTATTTGACCGTCAAGGTAATTTGTGGCTTACCAACCTTGGGCAGAAAGAGTTAAAGAAATTTTCTAATGGCTCATGGACTGAATTTAATATTAGTGCTGGAAAACCTAACCTATCTTTTGGGCTTTCAGACATAATAATAGATAGAAATAATACCCTATGGATTGGAACACGTGGAGATGGAGTTATCGCTTTTAATGAGAATGGAAATAGAATAAAAGGGTTAACAACCATACCAACTCAAGGAGGGTTACCTAAGATGAGAGTATTAAGTTTAGCATCAGACACTGAAAACAGAATTTGGATTGGAACTATTTCTGGATTGGTAGTTTTTAATAATGCATCTGGAGTTTTTGATGCTGATGTGTTAGATGCCCAACCTATTATTATTTTAGATGATGGAACACCAAGAAAATTATTAGGAGATGAAACTGTAAATACTATTGCTGTTGATGGCGCGAATAATAAATGGTTTGGGACTGAAAATGGAGGCGTCACCTATACTAATCCTAGTGGTCAGAATACAATTGCTAATTTTAGTAAGCAAAATTCTCCTATACCTTCAGATAGAATTGTAAAGATTGCTGTAGATAAAGATACTGGGAAAGTATTTTTTGCAACGGATAAAGGCATTGTTGCTTACAACAGCAATGTAGCTCCATTCGGAGATTCTTTAGGAGAAGTATATGCATATCCAAATCCAGTTAGAAAGTTTCATAATATAGTAACTATTGATGGGAGAAACGGGACAAATTTACCAAAAGGGACTAATGTGAAAATTTTGGATGTTGCTGGTAATTTAGTGTATGAGTCAAATGTTGTAGAAGGTCAACAATTGCAAGGTGGAAAAGTGATATGGGATAAAAAGAATTTGGCAGGAACATACGTGGCTTCAGGAATCTACATAGTACTATTAGCTAACGAAGATGCTTCAGAAACATCAACTACAAAAATAGCAATCATCAATTAATGGCAATACTATCATCTAAAGCGATTGTTATTAGTACTATTAAATACAGTGATACTAGTTTAATCGTTAGACTTTATACTAAAGAAGTTGGTTTAGTTTCTTTCTTGTTAAAAGGAGTTTTAAAATCAAAAAAAGGAAAATTAAGAACAGCTTACTTTCAACCATTGAATCAGCTTTCTATTATTTTTAGTTATCAAGAAAAAAGAAATTTACAACTCTTAAAAGAAGCTCAAGTAATTCATGTATACGAGACTATTTATACTTCCATTACAAAACAATCTATAGTATTATTTCTATCTGAGGTTTTATCTAGTGCAATTCAAGAGGAGGAAACTAACACCTTATTATATGAATATCTTGAACATTCACTAATCTGGTTAGATTCTCATGAACAAATATCCAATTTCCATCTACTGTTTTTATTAAATCTTACCAAATTTTTAGGGTTTTATCCAGACGTTTCTCAATCCAATAAAAATGGCTTTCATTTAAGCGAAGGTTTTTTTACAGACAACCTTCAAATTAAGGAAGTTATCAAAGGAAATGAAATAAATCAGTTCAAAAAGCTTTTAGGCATAAATTTTGATAAGATTGAGTATATGAATTTTTCAAAAACTGAAAGGCAAAGATTATTACAAACATTAATTCGTTATTTTGAATTACATTTGGGCGGATTTAGAATTCCTAAATCTTTAGCAGTTTTAGAAACAGTATTTAGTAAATGAGAACTATAGGATATTTAATACTTTTTTTGACACCATTTTTATCTTTTGCTCAAGAGTTAAAAGTATTAGACCAGGAAACTGGGAAGCCTATATATAATGTCAATGTTTTTACAGAAGAACCTTATTTTAATTCCTCTACCAATTCAAAAGGTATTGTAGACATTTCTTTAGTAAAGGGAAAAGACATTTTATTTTTCTCTCATATTTCATATGCTTTAAAAAGTATTTCAAAGGACCTTATAAAAAATAATTTCACATTATACTTAGCGAAACAATCTGAACAATTAGATGAGGTAGTTTTATCCGTATTTAAAAGAGATGCAAAAACAAATAGAGTGGCAGAAAGAGTTGCCGTATTAACCTCTAAAGAAATTGAAAAATTATCTCCACAAACCTCTGCTGACTTATTAGCAGCTATTCCTGGTGTTAAGATTCAAAAATCTCAAATGGGTGGAGGAAGCCCTGTTATTAGAGGTATGGAGTCCAATAGGGTTATGTTAGTGGTAGATGGGGTTAGAATGAATAACGCTATTTACAGAAAAGGTCATTTGCAAAATGCCATTACTGTTGCTCCAAATCAATTAGACAAAACAGAAATTGTTTTTGGACCATCATCCGTAATTTATGGATCTGATGCCTTAGGAGGAGTGATTCACTATTATACTAAAACTCCTAAATTATCTGAAAAAACTAAGGTTACTTCCAGTTTTTTTAATCGATATTCTTCTATAAATAATGAAATCACAAATAATGCTTCAGTAGAAATAGGTAATAAAAAATGGGCCTCATTTACAAGTATTTCTTATAGTGATTTTGGAGATTTAAAAATGGGAAAAAATCGTTCTCATGGATTTAATAATTGGGGTAAAGTTTTTCTGTATTCAGAAAATTCAAATGATTTTTACTCTAGCACAGCAACTGAAAATTCTGATGTAAATCTTCAACGAAATACAGCGTATAACCAAACAGACCTGCTACAAAAATTCTTTATTCCACTAACGGATAAAACAGAACTAAAACTAAATTTCCAATATTCCACATCTTCAGATATTCCTAGGTTTGATAGATTAGATGAAAAACATGAAGGAACTCTGAAATTCGCAGAATGGTATTATGGTCCTCAAGAGCGATTGTTAATCTCTCCTCAATTAGATATTAATCCAGGAAAGTCTTGGTTAGATAAAGGAACATTTACATTAGCATATCAAAACATAAAAGAATCCAGAATACAAAGAAAATTATCAAGTCTAGAAAGATCTTATAGGAATGAGAATGTTGATGTCTTTAGTTTTAATGGAGATTTTATGATTCCATTAAGTAAAAATGAAAATAGAGCATTCACTTATGGTTTTGAATTCTTACACAATGATGTTAATTCATCTGCGTTCGGAAAAACTTTAGATGTTTTAGGAAATGATATCATTGGGTTTTCAGATAATTTTAATGTACAGACTCGCTATCCTGATGGTGGTAGTAGCTATGTAAGTTCAGCCTTATATCTAGGATATAGAGAGGATTTAAATGCTAAATCAACACTAAATACTGGAGTTCGTTTTACTCGTACAAATTTGAAAGCTTCATGGATAGATCAATCTATAATTATATTACCTGAAACTAATATTAAATTAGATAATTCTGCTTTTACTGCAACATTAGGTTATGTCTTCAAGCCCAACAAAAACACTCAGTTAAATACTGTTATTTCATCGGGGTTTAGATCTCCTAACATAGATGATGTAGGAAGAGTTAGAGAAAAATCAGGAAATATTACTGTACCAAACATACATCTAAAACCTGAGTATGCTTATAGTGCTGAAATAGGAATACAAAAGTACTTCAATGATAAAAAATTTAGATTTGGGTTTAATACGTATTATACTTTATTAAAACATTATATCATAAGAGATGACTTCTTAATGTATGGAAATTTATCTCTTAATGGTCAATTGCTATATGATGATGAAATGGGTAATATCGTCGCCAATCAAAATAGAGGGAATGCTTATATTCACGGTTATACAGCAAGTTACCAAGGTAAATTATCTGATTATTTTACAACTAATGGTTTTATCACCTATACGAAGGGGAGAACTTATGATTCAAAAGAACCCTTATCATCAATCCCCCCCTTGTTTGGTCAGTTTGACGTAAATTTCACAAATAAAAAGTTTCAGTTAGGGACAAGTTTTCGATTTAATAGCAAAAAAGACATTGCTGATTTTAACTTTACTGAAGGTATAGATAATCATGATTTAACACCTATTGTTAATGAAAGTGCAATAGATGATGTAGATAAATATTTTGGCTCACCAAGCTGGATAACACTAGGTTTTAATAGCAGTTATAGATTTAACGAGAATTGGAAGTTACAAGGAATGATTAGTAATGTATTTGATCAACATTTTAGAGAATTTGCCTCTGGAATATCTGCACCCGGAAGAAACTTTTCTTTTTCTCTAATTACTATTTTTTAGTCTTTCTATTTCCTTCATTATCAAATTCTTCATTTAATTTTTTTTCAACACTAATGATAGTAATTAGCAATGTAAAAATCATAAAAGCCATTGGTAACCAAAGAAGCATTAAAGGTTCATTTATAAAAATCATGAGTATCATTACTAATAATGCAATTCCTGAATACTTTAGGAGAGTGATACAAAATAAACTGTTTGCAAAGTTCCAAATATCATCATTTAGCATTGTTCGGTTAGTTCTATATCCATAGATATAGTTTATTTTTTTTGGTGGAAAAAAATAGAATATAATGCTCATAAGAAAAAGCAATCCATTCACACTTAATACATAGATAAAAGCATTCATACTACTTATTTTTTAATGGTCTTAATAATCCTTCTTGTGCAACAGTAGCTATTAATATACCGTCTCTGGTGAAAATATTTCCGGTAGCTAAGCCTCTAGCTCCAGAAGTACTTGGTGAAACAACAGAAAATAACATCCAGTCATTAAAATCAAAATCTCTAAAAAACCACATTGAATGATCCAAGCTAGCCATTTGTGTATTTCCAATACTAGCCATACTAGCATTTGGCTTTAATGCAGCGTTTAAAATATTATAATCTGAAATGTAGGTTAATATTTGGTGTTTCAATGTTAGCTCCAAGTCTGAAGTGTTTCCTTTTAATTTAAACCACATGTCCTCAACAGGAGGAAGATCTTTTCTTTCCATAGGATTCAAAATCTGAACAGGTTTAAAGTCAATAGGTCTTTCAATACTTAAAAAGTCTCGAAGCTGAGAAGGAATAAAATTCCCATATTGAGAAAGTAATTCACTCCAGCTTAAAAGTTCTTCAGGTTGTTTGATAGATGTTTTTATAGGTTCTTGATGTTCGTATCCTTCTTCTTTTTTGTGAAAAGAGGCTGCAAGTATAAAAATTGTACTATTTTTTTGGATCGCAGTAACTCTTCTAGTAGAGAAACTTCCACCGTTTCTCATTTCAGTAACTTTAAAAGTTATTGGAATAGTTAAATCGCCAGGGAGTAAAAAATAAGAATGTAGAGAGTGAACAAAACGATCATTAGGTATGGTTTGATAGGCTGCATGTAAAGCTTGAGCTAAAACTTGACCACCAAAAACTCTCGAATTACCAATAGTTTTACTTATTCCTGTATAGGTCTTAGGGTCCTCTTTTTTTAATGTTAGGATATTAATTAAATCATCTATTGTTTTCATGATTTTTTTATCTTTTTTTAAATGGTAATTTTTGTTTGAATTCTGAAGGTTGAATTTTTAGTAAAAATAATTTTAAAAATTTATTTCTGATTGATTTTTTATGACGAATATACACCGACAAGTCTTGAGGAACTGCACCAACTGAACTTTTGATTTCACTAGCTGTTCTTCCAAAGTTTAAAATTTCGATTTTATGAGCTATGGCTATCTTAATATAATCATAAAGCATTCTTTGATATATTGCGTATTGTTTATTGAGTTCATAATCTATTCCAACATAATGAGCGTCTAAATGACTTTTATTAATCATCCCTGACATAAATCCTATCATTTCATTGCCTATCCAGTAAGTTTTTAGGATATAGGAATCTCCTAATTTAGCTTTAAGACTTTTATAGGTTTGTAAATTAAATTCTCCTAAATTAAATTCTGCTTTTGTTACAACTTTCTTATACAATTCAGTCATTTTAACCAAGTGTTCATCAAAATTTAAAACTGAAATTTCTTTTGTAACAATATCATTACTAAGCGTCATAGCTTTTTTTGCCTTTACTCTAAACTTTGTTTTTAATGCGCTTAAGTAGTCTTCAAAATTTTGCCATTTGGGATTAATTTTTAAAATCATATTTGGCTCAATATTGATGGCATAATAACCCAAATTCATTAGTTCATTCGTTATTGGTAAAGATTCAGCCATAAAATCTTTCACCATAAATATATCTATTGGATATTCACGATTATTATTTTCTGTGTGATGAAGAATTCCTTTAGATATTATCTTTAAAATAAGTCTCTTATTTTCACCGTTTTTTATAAAAATTCCATGTTCACCACTTACAAATGCGTTTCCACAGTTAATAATTGTGAGCGGTTTTTTTTTTGGAAGTACCGTTAATCTTCTTCCGATTGAAGTAATCTTTTTAAAAAAGTTTGATGTATCTTTTTCTATTGACTTAAATTGAAAGTTAATTATCTGAGCATTTGCAAATGCAACAGCTTTTTCATTTTCATTTTTTAACACAAGGTAAAAAAAGGATAAATGAGAATTGTTTTTTTCTAAAGCCTCTAGATAGTTTGATGAAAAATATAGGTTGTGAGAACAATTTAGTTCTTCCCATACCATAGTAGGAATCTCAGCTACTTTATTGAATACTAATACTTTAGATTTGTTATGGTCTAAATTCAAAAAACTTATTTTATGTTAACGATACTTTATGTTATATTTTTTAAATAATTGATAAAAATTATTTTTATTTATTCTAAATAAATACTTATTTTTGAGCATTAGTATACCTTAAAATGATTGTATTTTACAGTTTAGAAAATCCGATAATAAAAATTACAAATACATCATCTGTTTGTAATAATAGCTGTTCATCAAATTGTATAAAACCTAAAAATAAATGTTGTTTTAAGTATAAAAAAAAGGGCACCAACTGCAAGCGATGCCCGAATATTTTTTTGAGAGAAGCCTCTTAGCTTCTCAAAATCATAATATTAACAATAGAGATGGCCTATTATTTAAAAGCATTTAAGCCAGTTATATCCAATCCTGTAATTAACAAATGAATGTCATGAGTCCCCTCATAGGTGATTACACTTTCTAAATTCATGGAGTGACGCATAATAGAATATTCACCACTAATTCCCATGCCTCCTAATATTTGTCTTGCTTCTCTAGCTATGTTGATTGCCATATCTACATTATTTCTTTTTGCCATAGAAATTTGAGCAGTCGTAGCTTTTCCTTCATTACGTAAAACACCCAAGCGCCAAGTTAATAACTGTGCTTTTGTAATTTCAGTAATCATTTCAGCTAATTTTTTTTGTTGTAATTGAAATTGACCAATAGGTTTTCCAAATTGAATACGTTCTTTGCTGTAACGTAATGCAGTATCATAACAATCCATAGCAGCTCCTATAGCTCCCCATGCTATTCCATAACGTGCAGAATCTAGACACCCTAAAGGTGCTCCTAAGCCAGACTTATTTGGTAATAAATTTTCTTTTGGAACTTTGACATTATCAAAAATTAATTCACCAGTAGATGAAGCTCTTAAAGACCATTTGTTGTGAGTTTCTGGGGTAGAAAACCCTTCCATACCTCGCTCTACAATTAGACCATGTATTCTTCCTTCTTCATTTTTAGCCCATACAACAGCAACTTGCGCGAGAGGAGCATTAGAAATCCACATTTTTGCACCATTTAAAAGATAATGATCTCCCATATCTTTAAAATTAGTTGTCATTCCTCCAGGATTAGATCCGTGGTCGGGTTCCGTTAATCCAAAACATCCCATCCATTCACCCGAGGCTAATTTTGGCAGGAATTTGTTTCGCTGTGCTTCATTTCCATATTTCCATATGGGATACATTACTAATGAGGATTGTACAGATGCTGTAGATCTTACACCTGAGTCACCTCTTTCTATTTCTTGCATAATCAAACCATAAGAAATTTGATCTAAGCCTGCACCTCCGTATTCTTCGGGGATGTAGGGCCCAAATGCACCAATGTCTGCTAAGCCTTTAATAATTTGCTTTGGGAATTTAGCATTTTGAGCATATTCTTCAATTATAGGCGATACATCTCTTTTCACCCACTCTCTTGCAGCTTCTCTAACTAGCTTGTGTTCTTCAGTTAGTAAATCATCTATTTGATAGTAATCAGGGGCTTGAAATAAATCTGGTTTCATGTTCTTTGATTTGTTTACAGACATCAAATTTAAAGAATAGATGTTAATTTAGAGAAGTTTTAAATATTTTTTTATTGGTTTAAAAATTTTGATAGTAATACATGAAAATGATGAACCCCCTTTTCTCTTTTGGGTGAAAACCGTCCAGCTTTATAAAATGATGAACGAACACCTTTTTGCACATTTTCTACGACAACTTCATCTTCTTTTTCAACTTTTTCAAGATTACTTCCTGCACCTTTATTTAATTTAGAAGGATCTAATACATAGCTAATAAAAGAAACCTTTGTTTTACTTATCTCTAAAGGTTTTACAATATTAATAGACAATCCCCAAGGATAAAAGTTAAACATTATATTTGGGAAAACCCAAAAATAATAGGCAGCTATTTTTTTCCCATAATCTATATGATTTTGAGGAAATTCAAAGATTTCAGTAGCTTCATTTGAATAGCCAATTTGTAAATTACAATGCTCATAAATAATTGTTTCATAACTACCATAATCCAAAACTTCATTAAGACCCTCGTGAACAAAAGGTACATGAAACCCTTCTAAATAGTTATCACAGTACAATGCCCAATTCGCATCAACTAAGAAGTCTTTTTGAAACGTTTTTTCAAGTTTAAAATCATCAATAGGTAAAAAACCTATTCTTTCATTCATAATATTAATCACGTCTTGGAAATCAAAACTTGGATTGAGTCCTGCGAATAAAAGATGTCCCCATTTTTTTATAGGAAACCTATGAAGATGATCACAAGGTCTTGGGAAGTTCTTAGCATCAGTAAATTCAGGCATAAATTCAAACTTACCCTGTAAGTTAAATCGTCTCCCATGATAAGAGCAAGTAAGTTTTTTTGTAGCTTTAGGTGTTACTACAAGTAAATTCCCTCTGTGTGTACAAACATTTGTGAGGCAATTAATAAGGCCGTCTTTATCTCTTGTTATTAGGAGGGGTTCTGTTAAAAAACCATCTAATAAAATAAACGGATGCACTGATTGTGGCTTATCAACTAAACTTTCATCACCTATCCATTGCCAAGATTTTAAAAAAATTTTTTCTTTAATTTTTTCAAAAATATCAGGATCTTTATAAAATGTAGCAGGGAGTGTTTCTGCTTTTGTAATGTCTGAATTGATGTTAAACCTCATTTTTAATTGTATCTTTCAAGAGTTTGATTCTAAAATTACACAAATTAAATGAGTTCTAATAACAAAAAAATTGGTTTGATAACAACAACGTCTTTGGTTGTTGGAAATATGATAGGTGCAGGGATATTTATTCTTCCAGCTTCTTTATCAACTTATGGGAGTATCAGTTTATTAGGATGGATTTTTACTGCATCAGGTGCTATAATCTTAGCAAAAATATTCAGTAACCTGAGTAAGATCATCATAAATAAAAGCGGAGGGCCTTATGCGTATTCAAAAGAAGGATTTGGAGATTTTATAGGTTTTTTAGTTGCATGGGGATATTGGATTTCTACATGGATTAGTAATGCCGCTATTGCTATTGCGATTATTGGAGCATTGAGTTTTTTTTTTCCAATTTTAAAAACAAATTCATTATTAGCTGTTAGTATTGGTTTATCAATGATTTGGTTTTTTACTTGGATTAATTCTAATGGGATAAGATCTTCAGGTAAAATTCAAGTTATTTCTACAGTATTAAAAATACTTCCATTACTATTTGTTATCATTTTTGGTGTATTTTTTTTTAGTATTGATAATTTTCCAAAATTTAATTTGACAGGAGAAACTGACTTTACTACATTTTCTTTAGTAGCTGCGTTAACTTTATATGCTTTTTTAGGTATAGAATCGGCGAGTATTCCTGCTGAAAATATAAAAAACCCATCAAAAACAGTTCCTAAAGCCACCATGCTCGGTACAATTATTAGTACTTGTATTTATATTTTAGGGACCGTCGTTTTATTTGGAATTTTACCCACAGAAACTTTACAAAATTCTCCAGCCCCATTTGCTGAAGCAGCCCAAGTTATTGGGGGTAAATATGCAGGTTATTTTGTTGCTGTGGGGGCTGCAATTTCTGGAATGGGAGCACTTAATGGTTGGATTTTAATATTAGCACAAATCCCTATGGCGGCAGCAAAAGACAATATATTTCCAAAAGTTTTTAAAAAAAACAATAAAAAAGGGGCCCCTTTTTTAGGGCTCATTATTGGAAGCCTATTAAGTTCTGCAGTTATGTTAATGAATTTTTCAGATAGTCTAGTTACCCAATTTACGTTTATGGTAAACTTAACTGTCTTAGCCTGTTTGGTCCCTTATTTATTTGTTTCTGCAGCCTATATCATTATTGTCCTTCAAAAAAATAAAGATACAAGTAGTATCCTGAAAACAGTCATTTTGGGTCTTTTAGGGTTTTTATATTCTTTATGGGCAATATACGGTTCAACGGCAGAAGTTGTTTTTTATGGATTTTTATTATTATTGCTTGGAATTCCATTTTATGTTTTAATGCAATGGAATAAATCTAAAGCAAAATGAAAAAAACTCATCATTCGGAATATTTAAGATTAGAAACTCTGTATTTAAAATCTGCAGAAAGTTCCTTTTACTCAGAAAAGCAGCTATCAAATCAATGGGAAGAATTGCAGTTTATCTCAAAACCTAATTTCAATGAATCCTTAAAAGAATACGAAAAATTTCAATTATTTCTTGCCAATAAAAATATAGAATTATCATTTTTTCCCGAGGACAAGAAAACTTGGATAGATTCCATCTATTGCAGAGATGCTTCAATTGCTACAGACTTTGGAATGATCATATGTAATATGGGGAAGAAGGGAAGACTATATGAACCCAAAGCACAATTAGAAGCTTATCAAAAAAATGATAAAGATATACTGGGAGAGATTAAGTTTCCTGGAACCCTAGAAGGAGGTGATGTAGCGTGGTTAGATCTAAACACGTTGGCTGTTGGGCATACCTATAGAACAAACGAAGAAGGGATTCGTCAATTAAAATCTTTATTAGAACCTAAAGGAATAGAGGTAATTGTCGTTGAGCTACCACATTATAAAGGTAAAGAAGATGTTTTTCATTTGATGTCCATACTCAGCCCAGTTGATAAAAATTTAGCTGTAGTGTATTCTCCTTTAATGCCAATAAAATTTAGAAATGAATTACTTCAAAGAGGTATTCAATTAATAGATGTTCCAGATGGAGAATTTGAATCTATGGGCTGTAATGTTTTAGCAGTAGGTCCACGAGATTGCTTAATGGTTGACGGAAATCCAATCACAAAAAAATTACTTGAGAATGCAGGATGTCAAGTGTTTAGTTATAAGGGTCATGAGATTAGTGTAAAAGGAGGTGGGGGCCCCACTTGCTTAACACGTCCAATGAAAAGAATTATTTTGTAAATAAGTTACTTTCTTTGATTTAGAAATTGTGTCTAAGATATTACTTTCTAATAACCCTTTTATGTAAGTTTGTAACAATGAATAATACATTAGGTAAAAAAGAAAGATTAAAAAGCCAAAAACTCATAGGGAGACTCTTTGAGGAAGGTATCTCAATAAAAATTTTTCCCTTCAGACTCATTTATATTGTTACAGAAAAACCTTTATTACAGTCATCCTTTTCAGTTCCAAAAAGAAATTTTAAAAAAGCAGTAGACCGAAATAGAATTAAAAGATTAATTAAAGAAGCCTATCGTTTAGAGAAAAAAAATGCATTTAAAACAACTAGTTATAATTGTGTTTTTATGATTACTTTTCTTGGAAAGAAAGCCCCAACATTCTCCGAAGCACAAAAAAAAATAGGAGAACTTTTAAAATTATTTATTGAAAGACAAAAAAGAAAAGAAAATGAATAACCTCTCAATAAAAAAAAAGTTACTATTAGTATTTGCCATTGGAGCTATTTTCCTTTCTTTTTCGTTTAAATCAAATTTTTTTGAAGTTGCTAAACAGTTGGAGATTTACGCAACATTATTTAAAGAATTGAATCTATATTACATAGATGAAATTAACCCTGCTGAATTTACAAATAAAGCTATTAAAAACACGTTAAAGGAATTAGATCCTTATACAAATTATTTTGATGAACAAGAAGTTGAAGAAGCAAGGATTAGGAGAGAGGGAGAGTATTCAGGAATTGGAGTTTCAGTTTTTTTTGATCAAAAAGGGATTACATTAAATGAGGTTTACAAAGGCTATGAAGCAGATATTAAAGGACTTAAAGCCGGAGATGTTATTATAAAAGCAGGAAGTCAATCTCTCCAAAACATGAATAAGGATCTACTTTCGCAAATATTAAAAGGTGCACCAAATACTCCTTTAGATATTTCTATTTTGAGACAAGATAAAGTTATTAAAAAAACAGTTGTTACTGAAAAAATTGAAATAAACCCAGTGCCTTTTTATGATTTAATTGACTTAGAAACAGGATATATTGTTTTAACTAGATTTAATCAAAAAGCTTCTTCTGAGGTTAAAAATGCTTTTCTAGATTTAAAGAAGAGAGGAATGAAAAAGTTAATTTTTGATTTAAGAAATAATCCAGGAGGTTCTCTAGGTGAGGCAATAAAAATCTCAAATTTTTTCTTGCCAAAAGGAAGTAAAATTACATCAACAAAAGCTAAAGTTAGAAAATGGAGTACTACTTACAATGCATCAAATATTCCTTTAGATTTAGAAATTCCTCTCACTATTTTAATTAATGAAAGTTCAGCCTCTGCTTCTGAAATAGTAGCAGGCGCACTTCAAGATTATGATAGAGCAGTTATTTTGGGAGAACGCTCTTTTGGCAAGGGGTTGGTTCAACGCTACAGAAAATTGTCCTATGGGACGCAGCTCAAACTCACTATTTCTAAATATTATACCCCAAGCGGAAGGTGTATTCAAGAATTAGATTATGCTAATAGAGATATAGAAGGAGTGGTACCTAAATTTTCAGATGGAACGGTTACTTCTTTTAAAACAAAAAACGGAAGGGTTGTATTCGATGGAGGAGGAATTACTCCAGATGTAGCAGTAGGCTTTTCAAAAATAAATGAATCTACCAAAGAATTACTAAAGTCAAGAGCAATTTTTAACTTTACCACAGATTTCTTTCATAAAAATCCAACAATAAGCTCAATTACTAATTTTTCTTTTTCTTCATCGAATTTTAAAAGCTTTTTGAACTATATCAAAATTTCCGATACTACTTTTAAAACTTCACAAGAGCGCCTTTTTCTAGATGCATATAAATTGTCTTCAGATACAGTGTTGATTTCAAATGAATATCAGGAAATAAAAAAGAAATTACTTCAATTAAAAATTGATAATATTTTAAAAGATCAAGATTTTATATCCGATCAAATTATAGATAATATTTTAATCAGGTATTATTACAGGAAAGGAACTTATCAGAAAAAAATAAAAAAAGATAAAGTACTTCTAGAGGCATTTAAAATTCTTAAAAATAAACCCCAATATACCAAGATCCTTAATGGTGCTTAATTCTAGCCGAATTACTTATCTTTGCAGATTAAAACACTATGCTGCAAACCAATTATAAAGAAAGAACAAGAGCACAAGAATCAACAAATGCTATTGAACGTTTGTACATATCTATGCGACATTTGTTTAGTAGGGGTTTTTATAAGCCTATGGGTGTTTCAGGTGAAACCTTAAGAAAATCATTATTACTTCTTCGACCAGAAATCTATGGCTCTATTGCAGAGGATCGAGTAGAGTTAAATGGATTAATATATGTGATAGAGCGTTTGCCAGAGGGTATAGAAGAATGTCAGTTTATAAACCTTACAGCTGATGAGCGATATAATAAATCACATTTTAAGGTAATCATTCCTCCTAAAAGAAGAAGAAATTGTTATAGAATTGACAAAGACCAAATGAATATTGAGATTACTAGAGGTCGATCTGAAATTTATGACATTTTAACGCACCTTACTTTTTTATTTATTGAATCTCATAAAATAAAAGAACGTGTTTTATTAAATCCAAAAGGAGATGTTACCCGTGAATGGAAAAACTTAGAAGAGGTTGTTCTTCATCACAAAAAAATTTCTGAAGAAGAAAGAGAAATTACAAAAGTTCATTTAGCAAGTGTGCTGGGAAGAACTTATGATGAAATTGCCGATACTTATAATGCCTTTTACTCCTCAAAAAATCCAGATCGTTTTTTTCAAATTATATATTGGTTAGGTAAACTTGCTATTACTGAAAGTTGTCATCAACAAAAAAGAACCATTAATTTTAGTTCTGTTTTGGCTGAAGGCATAGGGCATCATATCTACGGAGAGATTTGGGCCAATAATATAAAAAAAGTATTAAAAAACCATCAGCTTTTAGAAAGACCCATACACATCATTAGTGCAAATATGCATAGTGTATTAAATACTATTTATGCAACTAGTGCGTTATCAACAATAGCAAAGGGCAAGGAAGGCTTTGAATTGTTCGAATTATTGAGTAATAGTGATAGTAAGCCTCTTCAGAAAAAAGTAAAAGAATATGCCTCTGAAAATGGATTGATTTATATTAAAGATACTTCTGGGACTAACATCAATGTTCAGGTGATAGACACAAAAAAGATAGGTATTGATAAATCACAATTTAAAAAAGAAAATATAAAAGGTGAAAATCCGGTAATTATAGTGATGGATTATGCTTTCGGTGAGCAAGCTTATGAAACTATGGACGAATTATTAAAACCTTATAAAGAAAATAAAAGTTCAACTCATTTAAATGTTGAATCTATATCAATTATGGGTAAAGCTGGAATATTAGAGGGAGGTAAAGGAGATATTATGATTCCGTCTGCTCATATTTTTGAGGGTACTGCAGATAATTATCCATTTACAAATCAATTGACCAAGGAAGATCTTGAAGGTTTTGGAGTAGCTTCTTTCGATGGAGCTATGGTTACGGTGTTAGGAACTTCTCTTCAAAATAAAGATTTACTAAAATTTTTCCATGATTCTACATGGAATGTAATTGGTCTAGAAATGGAAGGGGCTCACTATCAAAAAGCCATTCAATCAGCCTCTAAGATACGAGGGAATATATCTGAAAATGTAAAAGTACGATATGCCTATTATGCTTCTGATAACCCCTTAGAAACTGGAGCAACTTTAGCCTCGGGAGGATTAGGAATGTCTGGTGTAATTCCAACATATGCAATCACAAAAAAAATACTAGAACAAATTTTTAATACAAAAACTAATTAAAGAAATAATATGTCAACAAAAAAGCAAAACAATGATGAAGAAGTAGACCTTGGGTCTTTATTCACTGTTATCGGTAAAGGGTTTAAAAATTTTTTTAATTTTATTGGGAATATTTTTAAGGGGATATTTCACAGATTAATTCTAATTTTACTCTTTTTAAAATTACATATTTTAAAGTTTAGTGTAGCTGTTTTAATTGGAGGTATAGTAGGATTCTTTTTAGAAAGTAATAAAGAAACCAAGTTCAGCTCTAATTTAATTGTTAAGCCAAATTTTGAAAGTACTCAACTACTTTACGAAAATATTAATTATTATAATGATTTAGTAAAGCAACAAAATACAAAACACTTAGCATCTATATTTAAAATAGATACCTCAAAAGCAGCAGCATTAAGGAAGTTTGAAATTACTCCATTAATGAATTCAAACGATATCATAAATGCGTATGATAATTTTATATTAGAAGTAGATACACTGACAGTAAAAAGTTATGATTTTGATAATTTTGAATCAAGTTTTACTGATTTTGATTATTTAGTTCACAATATTGAAGTTCAGGCTACCGTTAGTAATATCTTTAGTGAATTAGAAATTACAATTATCAATTCAATTGAAAAAAACACCTTCTTTAATAAAATTAAAAACTTAACTAAAGAAAATCTCAATACTAAAGACTCCATTTTAAAAGCCAATTTTATAGAGGTTGATTCTTTACGAAATGTCTATATGAGAGCAATTTTAGAAGGAGCTAAAAACAACTCAAATGGAACAAATATAGACTTAGGGAGTAAAAGTAATATTACTAAGGAAAATGATTTATTTGAAATTGACAGAAAAATCATTTATGATTTGAGCCAAACTTATAAAGACATTGCTACCAAATCAGATGTTATTAATATCATTTCTAATTTTAAACCTGAAGGATCAGAAATAAAAGGGATTACCAAAAATTTAATTTTCATCATGGCAGTTTTAGGATTTTTATTGACCTTATTTATAATTCTACTTTTTGATCTTAATAAATATTTGGAGGATTACAAAAGGTAAATAATTGAATTTAAAATTCGATTATTTACATTTTATATTAATTTCGAATAAAATCCTGAAAATCAACTGATGTCATTTAGTAACTTGAAAGATAAAATTAAGGGTACAGTATTTAAAAATTATCTTTATTTATTGATGATACAAGGGGCAAATTTTATTCTACCTCTAATTACAATTCCTTATTTAGTTAGAACATTAGGTATTCATAAATTTGGAATTGTGATGGTTGCTCAATCATTCGCTATACTTTTAACGATTATTACTGAATTTGGTCTTGATATGAGTGCTACAAGGCAAGTTGCTTTAATAAAAACCGACAAAAAAAAGGTTTCCCAATATTTTTTTGATGTTTTTTTTTTAAAGATGGCTTTAGTTATTGTAGCCTTTACAATTTTAATTTTTTTCATTTTTTTTATTGACAAATTCTCTCAAGAACACCTGGTTTATTTCTTTAGTTTTGGAATGGTCTTTGGCCAAGCATTATTTCCATCTTTTTTTTTCCGAGGTATTGAAGAAATGAGAATTATTACAATAATTAATGTCTTGGCTAAAGTAATTTTCACTGTTTCTGTTTTCATAATTATTAAACACCCGGAAGATTATCACTATGTGCCAATTTTAAATGGTTTAGGATTCATTTTATCAGGTTGTTTAGGGTTTATTCTTAGTTTAAAATATGTTAGCTTTATGAAGCCTATTTTTAATGAGGTTATGAGTATAGCAAAAGAAAGTTCTAGTTTGTTTTTGTCAAATCTTGCAGTGAGTTTTTACACTAATATAAATACTTTACTAGTTGGGGTCTTTATTTCCGATTCTATAGCGGGAGTTTATTCAAGTATGGAAAAGTTAATTGTAGCAACTAAAAGTATATATGTCCCCCTGTATCAAGCACTATTCCCTAATATAGTTGTAAAAGACAAAGGAACTATTGTTAGTGTAATTAATAAAATGAAATATTATATGGGAGCATTAGGAGCGATAATTTCTTTCATAATATTTTTATTCGCTGCAGACATATTAAATCTAATATATAAAGACCAAATGATAACAAGTTATCATATAGTTTTTCAAATTTTAGGGCTCATAGGATTCTTATCCTCTTTAAATATGTTATTTGTAAGTTTATTTTTCCCAGCAATTAAAGCTTTTAATCAACGTCTTAAGATTTTATCCATGGGTGGAATCCTTAACATATTTTTGGTGATAATACTTGTCCAATATTATTCAATTTATGGAGTTGCAATCTCTGCAACTATCTCAGAACTCTTTATTTTAATTGTAGCATATTATCTCTACAGAAGAGAGGTTAATGAATTTGGTAATGAAATTATAAATATATAGGATGAGAATAATTATTGTTACTAAATCTTATATTTAATTAAAAAATAGAAATGATATTATCTCTTTTAACAGGTTTACTCATACTTTACATTTGTTGGTGGAGGCCTATTGCTGGTCTAGCAGTATTGGTTCAAATCAATCTTATAAGAGCTATTGTTTCTCTAGATTTTAATAACCTTTGTTTTAGATGTATTAACGAATCTGATATTTTACTAGGTGCAGTTATACCTTTATTAGGCTTTGTATTAATACTAATTAAACTATATAGTAAAAATAAAAATTTAAAGTTTAGATTAAGTTTTATTGATGTTTTTTTTGTCTTAGTAATCTTTACCCTTTTTTACACTTCAATTTTTAGTGCAAATATAGCTGCCTCTGTAGCTTATACAGGAAGATTTATTCTTTTAGCTTCATCGTACTACTTCATAAGTAAGATTATTATATTAAATGCTGAGGAACCTAACAAACTAATAATAGATTTTCTAAAAGTTACATTAATACTTGGGTTTTGTCTTGGTATAATTAGTCTCATTCTTTTATTTTTCAGTAATGGTTATGTAGATAGATTAACAATTCCAGGTGTACATCCAATTCCTTTTAGTCAATTAATTGGTTTTGCTGTTTTAGTAATTATTTCATCATTAATCATAGATAAAAACTTATTACCAATTCATATTGGCAGTTTAGTGTCAAGAGGATTTTTATTAGTTTTTTTATTAATGATACTATTTGCCTCAAACACGAAAGGGATTTTATTAAGTATAATTATATCTGTACTTATAATGTTATATCTAAAAGGGTTCAAGATTAGTAAAAAATTATTGGTGTTGATGTTTTTAGTCATTATGCCTTTAATCTTTTACGTAGTTTCTACGATTGGTTATGAAAGTTTATTTGAAAGATTGTTCAGATCTTTAGGAGATGATTCTATTAATCACAGGTTATTATCTTATGGAGAAAGTTTTGAAATTTTTATGAGATTTCCATTAACTGGTTCAGGTCCAGGAGCATATGATGTTTTTGGGTATTTGCCTTATCCTCATAATTTTTTCTTAGAAAATATAGCTCAATATGGTATTTTAGGGGTGATTATCAATATCTATTTTCTCTTTATGCTATATGTGATTTTTGAAATTTCAAATAGAAAAAAACATAAGAATTTTATTTTTTCACTTCTATTTATCTTAATTGTTTATTTTTTCACGGAGACTATGGTTAGTTTTACTTTGTGGATGCATAAAGGTCTTTATCTTTCATTAGGACTATTTTCTGGTTATTATTTCAATAAGAATAAAAAAAAATTAAAAATAAAAGGAAATATTACGGAATGATAAAAGCTCAAAAAACTATATTAACTAACCTTATTTTATTAGGGGTTTCATTATTTGGGATTTATCCATTAATCCCTCATAAATTTGAAAGTATAAGTGTTTTTTTATTAGCGCTATGTTCCTTGATTTATCGAATCATAACACCAAAAAAAATTATATTCAAAAAAACATTTTTTATAGTTAGTTCTATATATTTTATTTTGTTCTTAAGTATATTATTTTCTGAAGATATGTCAAGAGGCTTAAAAAAGATGGAGACTACTTTAAGTTTATTAGCTTTTCCAATAATATTTTACCTTTTACTTGGAAAATCTATTCTAGATCTTGTAAAGATAAAGTCGTTTTTTTTGAAAGCATACTATATAAGTTGTTTAATCTTCACTACGATTTCTTTTTATTTATTTGAAATTTACGAAAACTCAAAATATGTAACTAAAGACTCAAATTTTTATAGAATAGCAATTTTTGAGAATAAATATATTGGTGAGCATCCAATTTATGTATCTATTTTTATTTCTATAGCCATAATTTTTGGGTTTTCCTTTTTTGATAGAGTTAAAAAAATATCTTTTAAAAATATTTTATTAGCATTTTCTCAGTGTTATTTATTATCCCTTTTACTCTTGTTAATGAGTAAGGGTGTTATTTTAAGTCTTTTAATGGTATTTATCATAAAACTATTTAAAGAAAAAAAATTCTCTAAAGTTCATTTTTTTTCTTTGGCTCTAATTTTGACTACTTTTTTTGTCTTAATACCTTCAGAAAATAATCGTTTTAAAGAAATTATAAATATAGACTCTTACAAAAATCTAGATGAAAATAATTCTACTAGTATTCGATTTATGAACTACAAGTGTGGATTAAAATCTTTAATAAAAAGACCTATTTTTGGTTATGGTATAGGAGATGTTCAAGAACAAATGGACCTATGCTATGAGGAAGAAAATGCTAATTTTCCAAAAAAAAGATATAACACACATAATCAGTATTTATTTATATGGCTGTCAAGTGGGATAATAGGATTTATAACCTTTATAGCTATACTATTTTATTACTTTAAAAAATCATTACAATTTAAGGATGAGGTTATGTTTTCCATTTTAGTTCTATATAGTTTTACATTTTTATTTGAAAATGTTTTAAGCAGGCAGTCTGGAGTAATTTTCTTTTGCTTTATCATCAATTATTTTTTATGGAATAATTTTAATAAAAAAAAGGTACTTTCTACACATGAATGAGTTCATTATTTTACAAACTGTAACTCCAAGTTACCGAAATAATTTTTTTGATTACTTAAGTAGTACTTTAAAGGATGATTTTCACTTGTATAGTGGTGATTATTATTTTGAAAAATCTGTAATAAGTGATTTAACTTATTCCAGAAGAAAAAAAATAACAAATTTCTTTTTTCTTAACAGGATGTTCTTATTTCAATTTGGGATGTGGTCAATTATTTTTCGTAAAAATATATTGGTTTTAGAAATGAACCCAAGAATAATATCCAATTGGATTATTTTAATAATAAGAAAAATTTTAAATAGAAAAACAGTATTATGGGGACATGCTTGGCCAAGAGCTGGGAAAAATAGTTATTCTGATAAGATTAGACACTTTATGAGGTTGTTGGGTTCTACTATACTGGTATATACTAAAACTCAGCAAAAAGAGTTACAAGTAAAAATGCCAAATAAAAATATATCCTTTGCTAGTAATTCTTTATACCGAGTTAATGAAATGAAAACTAATTATTCAGATTCACCAATTAATAATATGATTTATGTAGGAAGGTTAACAAGAAGTAAAAAGCCACTTTTATTTATTAAAAGTTTTCATAAAATTTATGATAAGCTCCCTAATAATATTAAATTATTTGTGGTTGGTGATGGACCTGAAAAACAAGAAATTTTAAAATATATTAAACAAAATAATTTACATTCTAGTATAGAGATATTTGGACATATAGATGATTATGAAACCCTAAGAAAATTATATTTTTCCTCACTTTTTAGTATTTCCCCTGGATATATTGGATTGTCTGTTACACAAAGTTTTGGATTCGGAGTTCCTATGATTGTGTCTGAACACGAAAATCATTCTCCCGAGATTGAGGCTGTTAAAGAAGGTGAAAATGCAATTTATTTTCAAACGGATAACGAAGAGAGCCTATGTGAAAAAATGTATCAGATGTATGAATATAGAGACAAATGGATTAATAAAAGAAATAATATTGTAAAGGATTGCCAAACTAACTATTCCATTGAAGCAATGAGTTTACCTTTTATTGAAATTTATAATCAAAATCAATAGGTACAGGTTTGAAAGAAAAAAAATCAATTTTAATGATAGGCCCTTTTCCAGAACCTGTCTCTGGTGTTTCTCTTGCAAATCAGGTAGTACAAGGTATTTTAAGTGAAAACTCTTATTTTGATGTAGACTTCATCAATACTTCTTATTCGAAATTTGATGAACAATTAGGTCAATTTACATTTAAAAAGTTTTTTTTCTATTTATCTCAAAACTTTAAGCTTGTAAAAATATTCAGCAACAAAATTTTATATATCACTCCAGGACAAACATTTTATGGAATTTTAAAATATGCTCTTTTTATTATTTTAGGTTCAATTTTAAAAAAACAATTAATTATACATGTTCACGGAAACTATTTGAAGCAAGAATATAACTCTTTAAGAGGATTTAAAAGAGTCGTATTTTATTTTCTACTTTCAAGATTTACAAAAGGAATAGTCTTATCGAATACATTAAAAGAAAATCTAATTCCTTTTATTGATAAAAATAAGATTTCTTGTTTACCAAACTTTGCTCAAGACTACTTATATAAAGATGAAAAGAAATTAGTTAATGATGAATTAAGAATTTTTTATTTGAGTAATTTAATGAAAGAAAAGGGGATTATTCCCTTATTAAAAGCATTAAAAAATTTAGAGTTAAGTAACATAAAATATCATGCTAAAATTGCAGGAAACATAGACGAGAAATTTTCTAAAGAAATTTTTAAATTACTTGATGCACTAGAACATACTGATTATATAGGTATTGTAAATGGAGAAGCTAAAAAAAACCTTTTAGAATGGGGTAATGTATTTGTACTTCCAACTTTTTATAAAATGGAAGGACAGCCAATTTCTATATTAGAGGCTATGGCAACAAAAAATTTAGTAGTGACAACAAATCATGCAGGAATTTTAGATATTTTTAAAGATAAAGTTAATGGATACTTAGTTCAAAAAAACAATGTTAAAAGTATTCAAGATATATTAACTTATCTTGCAAAAAATAAAAGTGAAATAAGAAAAATAGCAACCTATAATAAAGAGTATTTTTTAGAAAATTTCACAGTTAATACGTTTAAAGAAAATTTGATAAAAATAATTAAATAATGTTGATTCAAGATTTAAAATCATTCAAACTGCCTAAAAATTTTAGAGGGAGAAATGCTTTTATAGTTCAGCTATGGTGGCTGGTTCAGTCGATTTTATTTAGAACGTCTCCTCAATTTTTGTATGGATGGAGAAATTTTTTATTACGTTTATTTGGGGCTAAAATTGGAAAAAAAGTAATTATAAGACCTTCAGTTAAAATTACATATCCATGGAAATTAAGTATTGGAAATTATAGTTGGATAGGGGATGATGTTGATCTGTATACTCTTGGAGAAATAGACATTGGAAACCATGTTGTCATATCACAAAGATCATATTTATGTACAGGTTCTCATGATCATAGTCAAACAGATTTTCCAATTTATCAAAAACCTATAAAAATTCATGATCAAGTTTGGATTGCTACCGATGTTTTTGTAGCTCCAGGAGTTACAATAAATGTGGGTTCTGTGATTGGTGTGAGAAGTTCAGTTTTTCAAAATATCCCTTCAAACAAAATATGTATTGGCACTCCAGCAAAAATTATAAGGGATAGAATTCGTGAATAAACTAAAAAAGATATTAATACTATCTCCTTTTTTTTACCCTGAGCCCATATCAACCGGTAAATTTAATACAGACTTTGCTAAAAAACTTCAGGAAGAAGGTCATCAAGTTACTGTTTTGTGTTCTCATCCTTTTTATCCAGAATGGAAAACAAAATTTTCATCTGAAACCCTTGAGGATATAAAAATTGTTAGAGGAGGTGAAAAAATTAAGTATTCTAAGAAAGTCTCTCTTAGAAGACTTGTTCTAGAACTATGGTATGCTTACTTTATTTTAAAAAATATTAAAAAATATCAAAAACATATAGATATCATTATTCCCATTTTTCCCCCTAGTCTAGCTTTTTGCCTCGCCTCCTTTTTTATCAAAAAGGAAGTTAAAAAAATTGGAATTATTCATGATTTACAAATTATTTATTCATTACAGAAAAAGGGTTTTTTTAGTAACCTTATAAGTTTTTTCATTAAAAAGGTAGAAAAGTTTTGTTTTAAAAGTTGCGATAAATTAATTTTTCTTTCTGATGAAATGAAAAAAGAAGCAGTAAATATCTATTCGATTAGAAAAGAAAAATGCGAGGTTCAATATCCATTTACCTCCATAAATGATATATCTATTTCTGATAATCTAAAAAATATTTTACCAAAAAATCAACACAATATTGTTTATTCTGGGGCTTTGGGAGAAAAACAAAATCCTCATGAATTACTAAAAGTCTTTGCTTTTATTTCAAAAAACACACCCAACACTGTTTGCTATTTTTTTTCTCAAGGGCCTATTTTTGAGGAGTTAAAAAAGATAAATAATAACAAGAAAATACATTTTTATCCATTGGTAAAAAAAGAAGATATACAAGAATTATATTCTAGAAGTAGTATTCAAATTGTACCTCAATTGCCCAATACATCTAATGGTTCGTTACCCTCTAAAATTCCAAATATATTGGTTTCAGGAACTAAAGTTCTAGTCATCACAGACAAAAACAGTGAATTAGAATTGCTATTTAAAAAATACAATCTTCAAAAAGTTATTACTTCTTGGGATAAGCGCGTTATTGAACTCTCTATTAGAGAACTCTTAGATCAAAAAATTGATTTAAATACTCAAAAAACTATTGCTCAAAAGCTTTTTAACATTAATAGTTTAATTGGTAAGGTTATAAGTTAAATACTATATTTGTTTTTCAATCTATTAACATGAAATACAGATATTCATTTTTAATAACCCCTCTTAAATTATTTATAGATTGTATCTCAATATTTTTAGTTGTTTTTTTTATTTCAGACCCCAATTATTACAATACAACTTTTATTGTTTATATTTTATCCTTTTGGAATTTATCTTCAATAATAACAAAATACTATCAAGTATACAGATTCACTAAGTTTTTTAGATTACTCAGTCTATCAGTAAAACATTATTTTATATTTATTCTAGGTTTCTTTACTTTTTTTGGAATTTATAAGGAAGGTTTTATTATACATAATCAATTTTTGATTTTATCCTCAATACTCTTATCTACATTTTTATTGAAAATTATTTTTTACTATTCTTTAAAATGGTATAGAAATCTTGGAAATAATTTCAGAAAAGTTGTTGTCATGGGAGTTGATGATTCGTCAAAAAAATTCATTTCACTTTTTAATAATAACAAAACTTTAGGATATAAATATTTAGGATATTTTACAAATAAAGTTAATAATGATAAATTAGGAACTATAGAAGAAAGTTTTCAATTTATATTAGATAATACAGTAGATGAAATTTATTGTTCTTTAAATGAATTAAACAAAACTACTATTGCTAAAATTAGATCTTTTTCGAATTCAAACAATATAATTTTAAAACTAATTCCTGATTCAAATAAACTCTACAGTAAAAATCAAAACATTGAGTTTTATGATGATACATTGGTGGTGTTAAATGTAAAAAAACTACCTTTTGAATTCAATGAAAATTATTTCATAAAAAGGCTTTTTGATATCTGTTTTTCTTTTTTAGTTTGTTTATTAATTCTATCCTGGCTAATTCCATTATTATGGTTTCTTATTAAAATAGAATCTAAAGGACCAGTGATATTTTCACAAAAAAGAGAAGGATTAGATGGAAGAAAATTTATTTGTTATAAGTTTAGGTCTATGAGATTAAATACTATGTCAGATAAAGTTCATGCTGTTGAAAATGATATTAGAGTTACAAAAATTGGTTCATTCATGCGAAAAACAAGTATTGATGAATTACCACAATTTCTAAATGTCTTAATAGGTAACATGAGTGTTGTTGGTCCTAGGCCACATATCCCTTCATTGTCGTCAGAATATCAGAAAGATGTTGACGATTATTTTAAAAGACATGCTGTTAAACCAGGAATTACAGGCCTAGCTCAAGTAAGTGGTTACCGAGGTGAAATAAAAAAGAGGTCAGATATTAAAAATAGAGTGCGCTTAGACATTTTTTATATTGAAAACTGGTCTTTTTTATTAGATGTTAAAATTATTTTAATGACCGTTTTTAATGTTTTCAAAGGTGAAGAAAACGCATACTAATGCAAGAAGAAAAACACATAACGGCCTCCATAGTAGTTTATAAAGAAGACCCTACTCAACTCCAAAAAATTATTGATGCTTTTTTAGAGCATCCATCTTCAAGAAAAATTTATATTGTTGATAACTCTCCGACTGCTTTTCTCAAAGAGAAAATTTATGGAGATCGAATGGTATATTTATTTTCTGGCAGTAATTTAGGGTTTGGAAAAGGGCACAATACTATTATAGATAGAATAAAGGATCAATCAGATTATCATTTAATTTTGAATCCAGATATCTTTTTTCGATCGATAATTTTAGAAAAATTAATAGATCAATTGCAAAAAGACAAACAACTGTCTATGGTTGCTCCAAAAGTTTTATACCCGGCAGAGGAGATGCAATATACTGCAAGAAAATTTCCAACAGTTTTGGAGTTATTTTGCCGTTTTATGGGTATTTTTAAAATATACACCAACAAAAAAGAATATAAAGATGAGGAGTTAACAGCTCCTTTTTTTCCAGATTTTGTTCAAGGATCTTTCATGTTGTTTAAGACTAAAGATTTTATAGAATTAAAGGGTTTTGATGAACGATATTTCATGTATATGGAGGATGTAGATATTTGTAG
>Ga0102907_1000038_pt1 | contig 35978 bp, 29 predicted proteins | sample Colrivmet1556B02_FD_79136 | JGI IMG/M metagenome (GOLD analysis project Ga0102907, IMG submission 79136) | Estuarine microbial communities from the Columbia River estuary - metaG 1556B-02 | ecosystem: Environmental > Aquatic > Marine > Intertidal zone > Estuary | place: USA: Columbia River...
AAACAATGATGAATTTGTTGTTCCCGCAAAGTTGAAAGAATTGTACATGAATAAAGACTATGGTCAGTATGCAAATACTGATGGCCAAATGCCAGTATGCTTTATTTCTAACAATGACATTACTGGAGGTAATTCAGGTTCACCAGTAATTAACGGAAACGGAGAATTGATTGGTTGCGCATTTGACGGAAACTGGGAAGCAATGAGCGGAGATGTTTTCTTCGAAACGAAATTGCAACGTACTATTTCTGTGGATATTCGTTACGTATTATTCATCATCGATAAATATGCTGGTGCTGGTCACTTGGTAGACGAAATGACTTTAGTAAAAACAGCTTCTGTTGAAAAAACAAGTGTTGAAGAAATGCCTGCTGAAGAAGCGACCAACTAAGCTTCAGGTATTATGATATTGAGAAAGGCGCCCTATCGGGCGCCTTTTCTATTTGAACATGTTCATAAATCGCATTAAAAAAACAAAAAGCGTGTTTATACATTAAATTTGCGCTTTCAAAATTTCATATATGAAACGTAAGACCATAGTCGATCTAATTGCCGCAGCAGTTGTAATCGTTTTGGCGATTGCTATTTCTAACTTAATGGCGAGTAGCAAGACCAATCCAGAAAGGATAAACAAAACCGTTCGTAAGACGATTACTGTAATGCCATTTTCGGCAGGGGAAATTTCTTTCGAACTTCCTGTTTACGGCAAGCTAACTCCAATTAAGAAGTCTGAGCTTTATGCTGAAGTCAATGGAATTTTACTTCCTACGTCAAAAGATTTTTTAGAAGGGGTTTCTTTTAAAAAGGGAGAAACGTTATTGCACATTGACGACACAGAAGCGAAAGCAACTTTAATGTCTCAAAAAAGTAATTACCTCAATGCTATTTCTAAAGTTTTACCCGATGTTAAACTAGATTTTCCTGCGGACTATGATAAGTGGAAAACCTATTTAGAAAAACTAGACCTACACCAAAATACCCCTCAACCTCCAGAAGCATCAGAGAAAAAGGCAGAATTATACCTCACTTCTCAAGGTGTGTATTCAGCATATTACAATCTAAAAACAAGTGAGGCAAGGCAAGCCAAATACACTGTAAGAGCTCCATATAATGGGATTGTAACGGAAAGTAATATTAAGCCTGGAACATTGGTGAGACCAGGTCAAAAAATTGGAGAATTCGTAGCCTTAGGAGATTACGAGTTGGAAGTTTATATCAGCGACAGATATTTAGAGTTTATTAAAACCGGAAACACAGTTATTCTAAAAGCGCCAAAAGGTGAGCAAGAATGGCAGGGGCGCATTTCTAGAATAAACCACAGCATAGACAGCGAAACACAAACGGTTGGCGTATATATAAGAGTAAGTGGAAAAGATCTGAGAGACGGCATGTACCTTAACGGAAAACTCAGCGGAATTCATTTTGACAATACCATGGCTATCCCCAGAAAATTGGTTTTTGACAACAATTACATTTATACGATTAAGAACGATAGTAGTATCGTTAAAAGCCAAATTGATGTTATCGAGTTTTTAGAAGGCGAAGCCATTATCAGCGGTTTAGAACCGGACGAAATTTTGGTTTATGACAATATAGCCGGTGCTTACCCTGGAATGATTGTAAACACAAAACCAGCTAAATAGATGGGGAAGCTCGCTGCGTTTTTTATAAAATATCCAGTAGGGGTCAATACCCTTCTTTTCGGAATCTTTGTGTTCGGTTACGTAGGTTACAAAACCATGAGCACCACTTTTTTCCCTGTGGTAGAATCGCGAAACATAGCCATTCAAGCGGTTTACCCGGGTGCTTCACCCGAAGAGATTGAGGAAGGAATTGTTACAAAAGTTGAAGAAAACTTAAAAGGCCTTACCGGAATTGAGAAATTCACTTCGGTCTCTTCAGAGAATGCAGCATCGATAAACATAGAAGTTTTAAAAGGCTACAATACAGATGTTGTTTTAGAAGACATTAAAAATGCAGTAAATCGTGTGCCCTCTTTTCCTGCTGGAATGGAGCCAATTTTGGTTTATAAAAAAGAGAGCCTCAGATCTTCCATCAGCTTTGCTATAAGTGGAGAAAATGTTGACTTGCTAACCTTGAAATCTGTAGCACGAAGAATAGAACGCGAGCTGCGTGCTTCGCCTATGGTTTCCAAATTAAACTTGGCCGGCTTCCCAGATGAAGAAATAGAAATTGCATTTTCAGATAATGCATTAAAGAATTTTAAAATCTCTTTTCAGGAGGCGGCCAATGCAGTAAAAGCCGCAAATATTGACATCACAGGAGGAACCCTAAAAGGTGAAAAAGAAGAAATTTTAATCCGTGCTAGACAGAAAAAATATTTCGCTGAAGATCTTCAAAACATTCTCATTAAGGCAATGCCTGACGGCAGAACAATTGTCTTAAAAGACATCGCCACGGTAAGAGATAGATGGAGTGATGATCCGAATTTGACAGAAATGAACGGAAATCCTTCCGTAGAAATTAATGTTCAAAACACAAATCAAGAAGATTTAATTGAAACTGCCGATTACGTAAAGGAGTACATCAAAGAATTCAATTTAAAGAATGATGTTATACAAGCGGAAATCATTAGCGACCAATCTATTACGTTGGTTCAGCGTAAAGAATTACTGCTCGAAAATGGTGCGGTTGGAGTATTGCTTGTTTTGATTCTTCTTTCCCTTTTCTTGAACATTCGCTTGGCGTTTTGGGTTGCCTTGGGTATCCCCGTGTCGTTTGCAGGAATGTTCATTTTAGCAAGCTATTTTGGTGTTTCAATTAACGTTCTTTCCCTTTTTGGGATGATTGTGGTTGTTGGTATTTTAGTAGATGATGGAATTGTAATTTCTGAAAACATATACCACCACTTCGAAAAAGGTAAATCTATTCAACAAGCGGCTATAGAAGGAACCATGGAAGTTTTTCCAGCCGTTTTCTCTGCCATCATCACAACGATAGTTGCTTTCTCTTCCTTCTTCTTTTTAGATGGTCGATTAGGTGACTTTTTCTCTGACATGTCGTTTATCGTAATCGCCACGTTAGTGGTTAGTTTGTTTGAAGGCATGTTGTTTTTACCTGCTCACATTGCACATTCTAACTTGTCAAGAAAAACTAAACCTAATCTTCTTGAGCGCTTCACCAACAAGGCTATATATATTTTAAGAGACAAAACTTACGAGCCAATTCTTCGCTTTTTTCTAAAGTATAGGATTCTTGGAGTGATCTCTTTTATAGCTCTGTTCATCATTACAATTGGTGGATTTAGAGGCGGAATATTGAAGTTTACTTTTTTCCCTCCTATCGGTAGCGATCAGATTGCAGTAAATCTTAGCATGCCTGCTGGTACAAGAGAAACGGTTACAGATTATTGGCTCGACCACATGGAAGCTGCAGCATGGCAAGCTAATGAAGAATACAAAAACGAAAGAGAAGATGGCTTAGACATCGTTGTAGCCGTTGAGAAAAAGCTCGGCCCAAGTAAAAATAAGGGCTCACTAAGAATAATTTTATTGGATAGTGAAGCAAGAGGCACGCCTGATTTTGAGATTCAAAATAAAATTAGAGAAATAGCTGGACCGATATACGATGCTGAAAACCTGAGTTTTGGTGGTTTCAGTCCATTCGGTAGACCAATTGCGATTTCATTATTGAGCACCAATTTAGAGCAGCTTAAAGCTGCTAAGAAGGAATTGAAACAGGCGCTTAACAACTATAGCGGGCTTAAAGATATTACGGACAACGACCAAGAAGGTGCGCGCGAAATAAACATTGAACTACGACAAAAAGCCCGTTTGCTGGGTCTAACCACTCAACAAGTTTTAGGCCAAGTTAGAGCAGGGTTCTTCGGTAGCGAAGTGCAACGTATTCAACGAGGACGCGATGAAGTTAAAATTTGGGTTCGTTTAGACGAAGCGGACAGAAATAACATTTTTCAGCTCGAGGAATTTTTGATTAATACAAACAACGGAGGTTCTTATCCATTACGAGAAATTGCAAATTTTGATGTTCGAAGAGGAGCTATTGCAATAAATCACTTGGACGGTCAACGCGAAATAAAAGTTGAGGCGGACATGAAAAACCCAAACGCCTCGGCACCCGAAATTCTTGCCGATATCAATGCAAATATTTTACCGCCTCTTTTTACAAAATATCCTGATGTAAGCACCACTCAACAAGGACAAGCTTTAGAACTTAAGAAAAATTCTGATTCAGCAAAAAAGGTAATGCCCATTATATTCTTCTTGATGATTTTGGTGATCACTTTTACGTTTAGATCATTCATCCAGACAATTTTAATTTTCTTACTCGTTCCATTAAGTTTTGTAGGCGTAGCATGGGGTCACTTTTTCCAAGGTAAACCATTGAGCATTTTTTCAATTTTAGGAATTATCGCATTGATTGGAATTATTGTCAACGACAGCCTGGTGCTCGTCAGTAAATACAACGGTTTCTTAAAAGATGGCATGAGTTTTAAAGATGCTGTACACAACGCAGGTGTCAGTCGTTTTCGAGCTATTTTCTTAACGTCAATTACCACCGTTGCGGGTTTGTCTCCATTAATTTTCGAAACGAGTTTTCAAGCGCAGTTTTTAATCCCTATGGCAATTTCAATTGCCTATGGTATTGCTTACGCAACAGGCTTGACACTCATTTTATTACCTATTTTCTTGTCGTTATTAAATGATGCTAGAGTTGGTATTTCTTGGGTGCGAAACGGAAAAAGACCAACCCAAGAAGAAGTAGAACCCGCAGTAAAAGAATTGAAAAATGAACATGAATTGGATGATAGCATGTCTACTCATTTGTAGTGGATTTGTAACAACTGCTCAAGACTTACTCACTCTAGATTCTGCGCTTGCAATTGGTCTAGAAAGCAATTTTGATATACGCATAGCACGCAACGATCAGTTTGTGGCAACGAACAATGCTCGACCTGGTAACGCTAATTTATTGCCAACTCTTTCTCTTCTAGGTGGAGTAAATTATTCGAACTCAAACGTAAATCAAGAATTAGCTGATGGTCGAGAGATAAATAGAGATGGAGCTCAATCGGTTTCTTCAAATGCAAGTTTAAATCTAAACTACGTTTTGTTTTCTGGCATGGGCAATATGAATACGCTAAAGCAATTGAATGAAATTCAATCTGCTGCAGAACTAGATTACCGTTTAACGGTTGAAAGAAACCTTGTAAATATTGCAAGCGACTATTACGAAGTCTCTCGTCTTTTCCAAAATTCTATAGTAACAGAAGAGGCGATAGCTGTGAGTCTAGATCGTTATGAAAGGGCTAAGGAACGAAATGTTCTCGGTAGCGGATTAAAACTCGATTTACTGAACGCTGAAGTCGATTTAAATAGCGACAGTGTAAATTACTACACCAACCTTACTGAACTCAATAATGCAAAACGGAATTTAAATGCCACAATGGGTATTAAACCTTCTGACAATTTTGAAGTAGATACAAGCATCTTTTTTCAACCGACTCTTAATCTAGATGAACTTAGAAATTATGGTCTTGAAAATAACGCTCAGCTTTTAATTTCAGAGCGCTTAAAATTTGCTACCGACTATGACTTAAAAGTAGCTAAAGGGGGTTATTCTCCAGAAGTTTCTTTGTCTGGTTCTTACGGCTACAACCGACAGGATAATCAGGCGAATTTTTTGACTTATGCCCAAAACACAGGATTTAATGGAGGTGTGAGTTTACGCTGGAATCTTTTTGAAGCTCAGCGAAGAGACACGCGTGTTCAGAATGCTCAACTCAACGTTGATAGCCAGAATGAACTCTTAAGACAAGCGCAAAATGACTTCCTAACGAATATTACCAATGCTTACAACACTTACGTAAATAGTCTTTATGTAGTGAACATGCAAAAACGCAACGTAGTTACTAACGAACTTAACTTCGAACGTACACAAGAGTTATTCAGTTATGGACAGATTACAAATGTTCAATTTAGAGATGCTCAGCTCAACTTGTTTCAGGCGAAAGCCACATACAACAATGCGCGTTTTCTAGCTAAAATCGCAGAGATTAACTTGATACAATTGAGTGGTAAACTTTTAGAATAACAGATTTACTTTTAGAATCTGATAATATAATAGTCCTTTTTTATTCAGGCTTAGTTCCTTTTATTTGTAATTAGAATTTAATCCAAAACACATGAGAACTACACTGCTATTTATTGCCTTAACGGTATTGTCATCAATTGGCTTTTCTCAAGAAACCATTCAGGTCGGTAAAGAGTTTAATATCAGTTCAATTCCAAATGAAGCCGTAATTTATGTCTATTCTGGACCTTGGAAATCTGAAAAACAACTTGAAATAGAAGCATTAGAAAATGACCTTTCTTCGATGTCTTATTTTAAGAAGTTAGGTTCAGGATCTTATCCAATTGAAATTGATGACTACGATGATTTATTGACTCTTGTTGCAGTTAAGCAAGGTTACTTGCCAGTTGTTAAAACATTTGCTTACAATAAAGAATTGAAAAAAGAGATGCTCAGTTTGAAAATGGAGTTGACCACTAGAATTTTCAATTTAGACGCTTCTCCTTACGATGCTGATATTTTTGTAGATGGCGAAAAAATGGCACATCCTTATCCTTTTGTGATGCACTTAGGTGAAAACACAAACAAAACAGTAGAAGTCAAAAAGGAAGGTTATTTAACTAAAACTGAAGTCTTCTACAATCAAGAAGGAAAAACAGAAGCTCCTTTAAAAAGGAAAACAATTACTCTAGACACCAGAGTAGTTCATTTCGAAACTACACCTGCAGAAGGCTCTTACATCTATGTAGATGGTGTAAAAGTTGGAGAGGGTAATGCACAAATTGTTTTAAAGCCCGGAACTTGTGTTTTAGTGAAAGCGGATAAGGAAGGATTCGTAGAAATAGAAAGAACCTATTGTAATAAAGAAGGAAGCCCTGAGCCACCAGTAAGTGATAAAGTTTCATTATCTGATAGAAAAATCACTATTCGTGTTCCTGATGGTGCAACGATCCGTGTGAACGGAAAGGAAGTGGGAACAAGTGAGTACACCATTAAATTAGTGAAAGGTTCTAAAGCTAAAATCGAAGTTGAAAAGAAAGGATTCGTAACGTACATGACGACTATTCATAACGATGAATCTGAAGTTGCTCCTCCTGCTGTTATTGTACTTTCTGAAAATACTCCTGAATTTCCAGAAGATGAATCTTTTAGCTCATCTACTGAGTCTGACGTTGCAAACAGAGATTTTGTAATGAGCACTCCAGATGGGATGTCAGAAGAAAATGCTTGGAAAATAGTTGCGCAGATCATTCAAACTTACTTTGATGAGTTAGAACAAATCGACAGAGAAACAGGCTATTTAAGAACGGCTTGGGTTTATAAAAGATATCCGAACAGAACTGTAAGAACAAGGGTTATTGTTAAGATTAACAACCGTGAGCCTTTAAAATACAGCCTAAAAATATCAAGTGAAGAATGCAGCGACAGAGCCAAATTAGATTCTAGAGATGACGATGACTTTAGACCTTGGGATCGTGTTCTGAATAAGTACAAAGAGATAATCTCCGAAATGCAAGCGAGATTGAAGTAAATCAAAAAAGCCTCCTAATTAGGAGGCTTTTTTGATTAAATCTTAAATCTATAATTTAGAGAAAGAAGAAATTGTTTTCTATCCCCTACAATCCCAGTTTCGCTTCTTAGCATCCAATTTTTATTCAGCTGAAATTGAGCCCCGACAACCATATTCCACATTTCGGCAACCTGCTTGTCCATGCCGTATTTAATTATTGCTTCGCCATCAGCTGCCTGCATCCTTTTGCCAATTTGATGAACAACTATGTTCTTTGGTTCTAATTTTTCTTGCGGAGTTAAATCATCCCAAAGAGTCACAACTTCGTCACCTTTTGCATTCAGTTCTTCAATAGGAATTGCCTCTCCGAGTTTAATTTGTCCAACTGTTTCAGATTCCATTTTGGCACGCATACCACCTATCCAAAAAGCAACATTTCTATCCGGTCTTGATTTAAAAGTAAACGTGTGTCCCATGCGTACACCTAATACATTTACACGAACCGCTTTATCTAATAAAGTCGGCTTATTCCAAGTCCAATTCCCATCCACAGAAACCCATACTGGGCCAATCCCAAAAGCCGTCATTACACCAACACCAGCAGTAGTTATATCTTGAGTTACAGTACTATTAATAAGAACAGGTTTTATCACACTAATATCTGTAGTAGATTGACCTACACCAAAAATTCCGTAAACATTTAGAAAAGGAAATACCCAAATGTCCGGTCGAATATTCGCAGTGTAACTGACGTTTGAGTTTTCCCCAAATTGGATAAAGTCAACTGGAGTCAACTCAAGATCGATGTCGTCTGTTTTTAACCCTATCTGAAAATTGTCAATGATGATGCTTTGCTTCATCCACATATAATTCGCCATTATACCAACAGGATAAGGAATATCAAAACCCTTTTTATAAGCGCCTTGGCCCCAAATTGGAAAAATATAATCGTACTTATATGTCTTTAGACTATCGTTATAAGTCTGATACTTACTCTTTACTTTTTTAGATGAATACTGAGCGTTTGCAGTATTCAAAAGCAAAGCTGATACTAAAAAAGTAAAGAGGATGTAATATTTTTTCATAGTCATATTTGCTTTTAACTGCTGGCTAAAATACTTCAAATTCCTTGAATCTTACTTTCTACTTTATCCGGATTTCCAAAGTGAGTAATATTTCCAATCCCAGTCAATTTAGCCTCTAATTTTTTTGAGGCAAAAACGGAAACACTGCCTATTCCCCTTGAAACAGCTGTTACTGTTTCTGCTTCAAGCTTTCGCGCTTCTATTTTACCTGCACCATTTAAATTACAAGAATGCTCTTCGGCAGATCCCGTAAGTTCGAGAGTTCCAGCACCATCTAACTTAGAGTAGATAGTTTTTACATCCACATTCAAAGAAACAGTGCCAACACCATTGTTAATCACCCTAAAGTCAAAACCTTCAAGCACACCTATGTTACTTAGATTACCCATTCCATTAAATACAATTTCGTCAAGACTTGAATATGTTATTTGCGTTTTCAAGTCAGGAGATTCTAAACGCATTAGAGATTTCAACCCTAATCCTATTGAATCTTTCACACGTATTCTGAGCGTACCATCAATTATTTCATGTTTTATTGCCTTCTCAATTTCAAATTTTGATGAGACTACAATTTTTGGATTATCTCCATGCTTAAGTGTAACATTGCCGAACCCATTATAGTTTATTTTGGAAAACTCGCCTAACTTAGATTCAATAGAAAAAGACTCGACTTGCATGATTGTACGTTTTGATTGGAATAGCAAAATAAGATTTAAGTTTTGAAAAAACGGATAGAAATAAATAACAATGTTTTTTGGGCTCATGCAAACAAAACTCTGTTTTGGGAGGAATTAGACGCTCTAATTATTTCAGATCTCCATCTGGGAAAAGCGAGTCATTTTCAAAAATCAGGGCTCCCTATCCCAGCTATTCTTGGACATGAAGATTTAAACCAGATCGCCAAAATAATTTTCGATCAAAATCCATCTCAAGTCATTTTCTTAGGCGATTTATTTCACTCCAAACAAAACGAAGAGTGGTCATGGTTCATTAAATGGATGGATCATTTCCCAAAAGTAAAATTCACTTTAGTTGAAGGCAATCATGACAGAAGCATAATAGCAATATTGCCAAAAAATTTAAAAGCAACTGATCTACTCGAGCACCAAGGCGTTTTGCTTACGCACGAACCATTGAGTAAAATTGAAAAAGAGAAATTCAACATTGCAGGCCACATTCATCCGGGAGCAATACTAAAAGGTCGTGGCCGACAAAGCATTAAACTCCCTTGTTTTTGGAAAGTTAAAAACCAACTCATTATGCCCGCCTTTGGCAATCTTACTGGTGCTGTTAAAATGCCCGCTAAAAAAGCAGATATCTACGCGGTCTTTGAAGACGAAATTTTTAAAGTCTAATTAGGTACATTGAGATAATACCCTGCTGATTTTCAATTTGAAGAAAGTACACTTCTTTTGCAAAAGAAACCTCTAGCCTAAAGTTCAGATTTAAGATTTTATCCTTAAAAATTATTTGATTAACCTCATTGACCAAATAAATATTTCTTCCTATTTGTGATGAAATCGCTTCAACTGCTAAAGACAATTGACTCTTAGCAATAACTGTGGGATAAACTAAAATATGTGACTCTAACTCAGCAAATGAAAAATTACAAATTTGAGTTGTTCGAACAGAATCAAGCCATAAATAAGCATTTGTTAAAATTTGATTTCTGTTTGGTTTTCAATCGTGTGCCATACTCCTAGAATTAAAATAGAATACTTTTTATTTGGATCTGTTTGAAGTGGAAAAGAAACTTTTTCACGCTGTTTCGCGCATAATTTTAATCTTGTAAAAATCAAGATGAGGAGTAAATGTTTTTTCATAATTAAGAAGGTGCAGAATATGAAGGGACTCCTCATTTTCCCCTAAAAAGAATGGAGACTTTAACAGATTCCATACACGGGACAATCATTCAATTGATTATCAAATTGCTTACTGACGATCGTGGTTTTTTAACAGCCTATTAACAACCGAAAAATTGCATGTTTTGTTAATTTACCGCCCCATTTAAAAAAATGGATAAACTCAAAGTGAACGAACATTTACATTCGATGGAAACGAATACGAGCACAGTAGACATTGCAGAACTGAATGAGCGCATTGCTCAAGAAAGTGCCTTTATTGAATTGTTGAACATGGAGGTCCAAAAGAAAATTGTTGGGCAATCGAAAATGATGAATAGTCTTTTAATTGGCCTTTTAGGAAATGGACATATTTTATTAGAAGGTGTTCCAGGACTTGCTAAAACATTGGCCATTAAATCCTTGTCAGAGGCTTTAGACGGTGACTTTAGTAGAGTTCAGTTCACACCAGATTTACTTCCAAGTGATGTAATTGGTACACAAGTTTATAACATCAAAGAGCACGAGTTTAGCATAAAGAAAGGGCCTGTTTTTGCCAACTTCGTTTTGGCCGATGAGATAAATCGTGCTCCAGCTAAAGTTCAAAGTGCTTTGCTCGAAGCCATGCAAGAACGTCAAGTGACGATTGGCGGTGAAACCATGAATTTGCCAAAGCCATTTTTGGTGTTAGCAACTCAAAACCCAGTTGAGCAAGAAGGAACCTACCCACTTCCGGAAGCGCAAGTTGACCGTTTCATGTTGAAAACTGTGATTTCTTATCCAGAAATGGATGAAGAGCAGCTGATAATGCGTCAAAACTTAATGCAAACAAATGAGCCGATTAAACCTGTTGTGAGCATTAAGCAAGTTATGAAAGCTCGCGAATTAGTGCGCGAGGTGTACATGGACGAAAAGATTGAGAAATACATATTGGATATTGTTTTTGCTACACGCTATCCAGAAAAATACAACCTAGCTAAATTGAAGCCGCTTATTAGTTTTGGCGCATCACCTCGTGCAAGTATCAACTTGGCTTTGGCAGCTAAAGCCCAAGCCTTCATCCATAGAAGAGGTTATGTTATCCCTGAAGATGTTCGCGCATTAGCGTATGAAGTTTTACGCCACAGAATCGGCATTACTTACGAAGCGGAAGCAGAAAACATAACGTCTGAAGAAATAATAACTGACATTTTAAACAACGTTCTTGTTCCCTAACTCGCTTTCACGAAAGCATTGCCTTCGCTTAGCTTCAGCGGAGCAAGGCTTCAGCGAGCAAAGAGTCATAAGTTGAAAGTCCAGGGTCTCAAATTTTGAGTCACAAGTCTAAAAATTTAAAAAGTTGGATACAAAAGAATTACTAAAGCAAGTACGGAAAATTGAGATCAAGACAAGACGTCTTTCAGATCACATTTTTTCGGGTGAATACCACAGCTCCTTTAAAGGGAGAGGGATGAGCTTTGCGGAAGTAAGAAAGTATCAATACGGTGATGATGTACGTGCTATCGATTGGATGGTAACCGCTCGTTTGAACGAACCCTACATTAAAACATTTGAAGAAGAACGCGAATTGACTATGGTTCTATTGGTGGATGTTTCGGGTTCAGAATTTTTTGGTTCACAAAAAAGAAAGCGAGAAGTCATCACTGAGATCTGTGCTACGCTTGCGTTCTCTGCCATCCAAAACAATGATAAAGTTGGTATATTATTCTTCAGTGATAAAATTGAAAAATTCATTCCTCCTAAAAAAGGAAAGCAGCACACGCTGCATATTATTAGAGACTTAATAGAAATAGAACCTGAAGGAAAAGGAACTGACATCGGGCTGGCTTTAGAGTATTTAGCTGGAATTATGAAAAAGAAAGCGATTGTCTTTTTGCTTTCAGATTTCGTGAGTCCTACTTACGAGAAGCCTTTAAAGGTGATTGCCAAACGACATGATGTGACGGGTATTCGCGTGTTCGATTCAATAGAAGAAAATATTCCAAACTTAGGTTTGGTTTTAGCTAGTGATACTGAAACAGGCGAAGAAAACTGGATAAACACCTCTTCTAAAAAAATTCGTACAGCATACAACGGCATTCACATAAAAGCAAAAGACGATTTCAAAAATCACTTCGCGAAAAGTGGCGCTGGCCGGTTTTCAGTGAATACAAATGAATCGTATGTCAAAAAATTACTCACCTATTTTCAGCAGCGTTAATGCATAAGAAACTATACATATCGCTTGTTATTGCTTGCTTTTCTCTTTTCGGATTGCAAGCGCAACCCTTCATTTCTGCTGAGTTGGACACGGACAAAACATTGATTGGGAAGCCTGTTCAACTGTCGTTGACTGCAGAATTTAAATCTGGCTTGGAATATTCTTGGCCAACATTTATCGATTCCATAAATGGTTTAGAGATTTGGGAAAGCGGCCAACTCATTACAAAAGATAAAAAAGGCATAACACATCTTTCACAAACATTTAATTTGGCCTCTTTCGATTCTGGCTTCTACATTATAAAACCGATTCCATTTGCTTTAGGCTTAGACACATTATACACTGACCCTACCTTGGTCCAAGTCAATACAATCAAATTAAAAGAAGAACAAGAAATCTACGATATTAAAGAACCTCGAAGCATTGACTTGCCTTGGCTCTATATTTTATTGGCTGCTGCAGGAGTTCTCGTAATTATCATTGCATTGATTTATTTCTTGAAAAAACGTAAACCTAAACTGGTAAAGTCTCTTTCCCTAGTCACCGATAAGCGTACCCCGCTAGAGCGTTTTAACGATGACTTAAAAGATATCCGTTCAAAGAAAAGCTGGGAAACGAATAGCAAGCAATTTTATTCTGCTTTATCGGAAGCTGTAAAAACCTATTTAGAGGTGGAAGAGCGCATTGCGGCTTTAGAGAGCACCACACAAGAAATTAAACCTGAAATTATGGCTCTGCAGTGGGCCAGTCAGTACAAGGTTGAAACGATTGAAATGTTGAAAGAAGGCGATATGGTGAAGTTTGCAAAAGCGACTTCTTCTCCCGAAGCCCAAACACAACATTTACTGAATATGGAAACACTTCTTCAAACGTTAACCAAAGAAGAAGCAGCAAGGCAAAGCAGTAAAAACCAAAATGTATGAGTAGTCTAGAGAATATACATTTTGACGACCTCTTTTGGCTTTGGGGCTTGATTTCCATTCCCATTCTCATCCTGTTTTATTTCATTAGAGGCCAGAAGAAAAACGTTTCCACTCAGTTGGCGAACAGCGCTAAATTGAAAAACAAAGGCAGTTGGCTTTTTAGATTTAAGCCCTTATTGTTCGCATTACGATTGATAGCGATAGGCTTGTTCTTTGTTGGAATGGCGCGCCCTCAAACTACAGACGTAAACACCAGAAATAAAGGTATTGAAGGCATCGACATTATTATGGCGCTCGATGTTTCTACCTCTATGAAGGCGGCCGATTTTAAGCCAAACCGATTGGAAGCATTGAAAGAAGTAGCGGCTCAATTTGTGGATGGCCGACCGAATGACAGAATTGGAGTGGTGATTTATGCAGGTGAAAGTTTTACGCAAACGCCCCTGACCTCAGATCATAAAGTGGTTAAGAATAGCCTGCTCGACTTAAGGTTCGATTTAATTAAAGACGGCACTGCCATTGGCATGGGATTGGCTACGGCTGTGAATCGACTAAAAGAAAGCACGGCTAAATCTAAAGTTATCATCCTCATTTCAGATGGAGTTAATAACTCTGGATTTATCAACCCACGTGATGCTGCCGACTTAGCTGAAAAATTCAAAATCAAAGTATACTCGATTGCCGTGGGTAAAGATGGTTTAGCGCCTTTTCCAGTTAAAGATCCCTTTACGGGAAGAACTGTTTACCAGAATTATCCAACTGAGGTAGATGATGATTAACTGAGTGAAATTGCAGAGAAAACGAACGGAAAATTCTTTAAAGCAGACAACAAAAAAGCGCTTGAATCCATTTACGAGGAAATCAATCAAATGGAAACCACAGAAATTGAAGAGATTAAATATTACCACTACGATGAGTGGTTTTACTATCCTGTTTTCTTGGGATTTGGATTGCTACTTCTCGAATTCATATTACGTCACACCCTTTATAAAAGCTTTGTGTAATGTATAAATTCGAACATCCAGAATACATATGGTTTCTCGCTGCAATTCCGGTTGCAATTGCCATTTTCTTGGTATTTAGAATTTGGCAAAAAAGCGCTCAAAAGAAATTTGGGGCCTTGCTTCCAGAAATGGCAAAAGGTTTAAACCGCACTCGCCCTTATTTTAAAACCACATTAATCATCATTGCTTTTGGCTTTTTAGCGCTTTCGCTGATGAATTTGAAAGTCGGCACGAAAATGGAAACCGTTAAAAGAAAAGGCATTGACATTGTCTTTGCTATTGATGTTTCTAAAAGTATGCTTGCGGAAGACATTGCTCCTAATCGATTAAGCAAAGCCAAATTCCTTACGGGAAAAATTATAGATCAATTAAAGGGCGACCGCATCGGGTTGATTATTTATGCTGGTGCTGCATATCCCCTTTTGCCAATCACTACAGATTATGGAACGGCAAAATTGAAACTCGATTTAGCATCTCCAGATTTAGTCCCAAGTATGGGAACTGCTTTAAGCGATGCCTTGAAATTCTCGCAACAGTTTTACAACGATGAAAGTCAAAAGAACAGAATGCTGATTGTGCTTTCAGATGGTGAAGATCACGAAGATGGTTGGATACAAGAAGCGGAGCGATTAAAGGAACAAGGCATACAATTGGTAACGATTGGATTGGGTACTAAAAAAGGAGCGCCTATTCCGATAAAAAACAAAAGAGGTCTTATTAGAGATTACAAGAAAGATTACGATAATGAAATTGTAGTTACCAAAAGAAACGAAAGCACTCTGCGTGAAATGGCGCAAAAAACAGGTGGCACGTATTACGATGGAAACGATGCCAATTTGGTGATTGACGCCTTGAGTGAACAAATTGAAGGCATGGAAAAAATGGAGTTTGAAGCAAAACAGGTCAGTGATTACCAAGATCAGTTTCAATGGTTTTTGGGTGCTGCTTTATTTTTAATCTTGCTCGACAGTTTTATTGGTGAAAAGAAGAGTTTTTGGATGGAGAAAATTGGACTAAAAAAATGAGAGTAGCTCTAAAATATACTGGGCTACTTGTCATGGTATTGGCATCAGCATTTGCCTTTGGCCAAAATTATCGCCAAGGTGTTACACAAGGCAATAAGCTTTACGAAAACCAAGAATATGCAAAAGCTGCAGAAGCTTTTGAGAAGGCTGCAAATGCCAACAACGAAGGCTATGAAGCGCCTTTTAATTTAGGTGACGCGTTATTCAAACAAGAAAAATATGAAGAAGCTGCCGAAGCATTTCAATCTGCAGCAGCAATGGCTCAAAGCAAGAAAGACAAAGCAGATGCTTTACACAATTTGGGTAACTCACAACTCAAGAATGAAGCTTATGACGAAGCGATAAACGCTTATAAGCAGGCTTTGAGAGAAAATCCGTCTGATGAAGAAACACGTTACAATTTGGCACGTGCGCAGCAGTTTTTAAAACAACAAGAACAGCAGCAACAAGAGCAAAATCAGGACAAAGACGGAGACGAGAAAGACGACAAGGACAAGAAAGATCAAGATAAAAAAGAGGGCGATAAATCGGACGAAGAAAAGGACGGAGAGAAAGGCGACAAGTCTGACGAAGACCAAGAGAAAGACGGAGACTCTGAAAAGAAAGATGGAGATTCTGAAGGTGCAGAGGAAGACAAAAAAGAGCAAGACCAAAAACCTGGCGAAGAAGGGAAAGAGCAAGAGAAAAAGGGCAGCCAACAGGCTGGTGAAGCCATAGACATAAATAAAATGAGCCAACAAGATGCCGAGCGATTGTTAGAAGCCATTCAGCGTGAAGAGGCCAAAACGCAAAAAGCATTGATTAAAAAAGAAACGAAAAAACCAAAAAGTAAAAAAGCTAAAGACTGGTAAGCACTACGATGAAGAACTTTTTATTCATAGCATTTTTTCTTCCGCTCATTGCAATTGGGCAGACATCAGTAACCGCAAAGGTTAACAAAAGCACCGTTGGTAAAAACGAGAGTTTTAGACTTGTCTTTACTATTTCCGGTGCTGCCGATGATTTTGAAGCGCCCGATTTTCATGCCGATTTCAAACAACTAGGACAACCCTCTCAAAACAGTAGAACAACGAATGTCAATGGCAAAAGATCATCGAGCATAACACTGAGTTACGAGCTACGCCCAAAGAAAGCGGGAACATTTACAATCAAACCAGGTGTTGTCGTTGCCGGAGGAGAACGGTTTAAATCGAACATTGTTAAAATAAAAGTCACCAACCAATCTTCAGCACCAGCACAACCAAATTCTAATCAAGCTCAAGCAGAAAAGTATAGTAAGGTGAGAATGTCAGTTTCGCCAAGAACGGCTTATGTAGGTCAGCCCATTAAGGTGAATTACAAATTACTGAATCAAAGTAGTGTCCGCAACTTTAATGTTGTTGAATCGCCAGACTTAGAAGGCTTTTTAGAAGAATCTCAACTGCAACGCATCTCAGAAGAAATTGGAACCATTGATGGCGAACGTTATCGAATCATTGAATTTGAAGATGCCATATTAATTCCTCAAAAACCACAAACCATTTCGGGGAAATCGATTGCTGTGGAATTAGTCACTGGAATTCCAACAGGAGGTCGAGACATGTGGGGTCAACCTAACATGAAAAATGTAAAACATGTCTTAACTAAACGAATTCCAAAAATCACAATTAAGCCTTTACCACCAAATGCACCAACTTCATTTACAGGCGCTGTTGGTCAATTTGCATTGAACGTTTCACTTTCAAGAAATGAATTAGAATCAGATGAGTCTGCGACATTGACCATCGAAATTAAAGGAACAGGAAACACGAAATTAGTGGACTTGCCTTCTGTTACAATTCCCGATGATTTAGAAACCTATGACCCGAAATATGCCGAGAAATTAAATGTTACTTCTAGAGGATACAAAGGTTTCAAAAGGGAAGAATACTTAATCATTCCTCGTTACAAAGGTGTTTATAAAATCCCTGTAATTTCCTTTTCTTATTTCGATCTAGCATCTGAAAAGTATGTGACTTTGAAAAGCGAACCTCTTGAAATAAATGTTCTCGATGGACCAGAGAACACCGTTAAAGTATCGAACAGTTCAAACCCTGTCGTAGCTCAAAAAAATGATGTTCAAATCCTAAATAACGATATTCTATTTATCAAAACAGATGATTTAGTTCTTGATCAACAAACGGAACCCTTTTATAAATCGATGCTCTACAAAGGGCTTCTGTATATAGGATTCTCAGGATTGATTTTGCCATGGTTTGTTTTTGGAGCAAAAAACAAGATGGAAAAAATGGGTGTTTTTAAGGCAAAAAACTCAGAATTAAAAAATATTAAAAAAGCAATTCACACTGCAGAACTAGCACATGCTTCTTCTAACCAAGAAGAGGTTTTAAGCTCACTTCATATAAGCTTGCAGCTTATTGTTTCTGCTGTTACAGGCTTGTCATCCGCGGAAAGCGAAAAAAGCGCAATTGAAAAAGCCTTGAATAAAAAGAACGTTGCAGAGCAAGACAGCAAAAAACTAATTAGCCTTTGGGAGAAGATTGAATTCGCACGTTTTGCACCCGTTAAAAAAGAAGATGAAAGTCAAATGATTTCTGATGTAAAAACCGTTTTTAAAAATCTGTTTAACGCATGAAAAGACTTCTAATCATTTTTCTATTCATAGCAACCCAATTTGCTTTTGCGAATGAGCAAGACCGTTTTAAACAGGCAAACAATGCCTATGCTGAGCAGCGATACGACAGCGCTTTAGAAATATACAGTCAACTCATAGAGGATGGCTGGCAAAGTGCTGCGATAAACTTCAATACAGCAAACTGTTACTACAGATTAAATTCTATTGGAAAAGCAATCTTGTATTATGAAAAAGCAAAAGCCTTGTCTCCCGATGATCGGGACATACTTGCAAATTTAAAGCTGGCAGAAGCACAAAAAATAGACAAGTTTGAAGTTGTCCCCACTCCTGCCTTCACTCGGATTTTTAGATCTATACTTTCTCTCTTTTCAAATGCAATGTGGCTGACTATTGGATTGATTTTAGTTTTTCTAAGCGCCACTGCTTTAACATTGTTTCTTGTGAGTCAGAATAAATCGACCTTTCGCTTTGGGTTTTATCTAACCTTTGGTGTTTTGGGACTATTATTTTTATTCTTAGGAAATTTAAAAGTAAACCAAGAAGAAAATAATCAGTTAGGGATTTTAACTGTTGCCAATGTTTATGTGAAAAGTGAACCCGAAAACGGAGAGGATCTTTTCATTGTGCATGAAGGCTCTAAAGCTAAAATTGAAGAGACTTTTAACGGCTGGATCAAGGCAAGATTTCCAGATGGAAAAACAGGTTGGTTGCAAGCTGAAAGCTTTGAAGCGATCTAAGAGTTTTCTTAAAAAGATTCAAATTAATAATATTGAATCATTGTACTATATTTACTACTTTAATCGCTATGAGAGTTTTTTAACTCATACAATTGAAAATGACCAGTGCTTTTTTCAAAACTCCATTAACACGCTAATTTTTGCTCAATAATCTGAAACATTTCCTTGATGAAAAAAACATATGGAAGCTGACCCTTACTTTGGTCTTCTTTCTGTTTTTGGGTGTTCAAGATTCAAAGTCAGCAAAAATATCAAAAGGCGATTCGGCTAGACTTGCCAACGTTCAAGTCCAGATAGAGTCTTTTCATCAAGATAATAATCATTTGGAATTAGCCCTTTCATATATCCAGAAAGCAAAGCTCGAAAAGGAAATTTTACGAGACACAAACCAATCATTCACAAGCATTAGAAATGCCCTGAAATCGGCAAAAAAAACAAACGACATCAACTTAGAGTTTTACTGTTTGTATAACCTAAGAAATGCTCAATATCTAAGCAACGTCCCAAATCAGAAAGCCACTGCGCTCGACACAGTTCTGAAAACAATCCTTGACAATAACGTGATTGTAGATTCTTTAAAATTCAATATTCATCAATTGTGGGGTAACATTTACGTGAAATACAATTACCACATCCTGGCACTGAATGAGTACCTCGTTTCACAAAACATAGCCTACACTTTAAAGGATGACTCTAAAATTGCAAATAATCTTATTCATCTTTTACAAATTTATAACATTCTGGAAGATGATAATTCTTTTAAAGAAACTCAAAGCCTTATAGAGGCTTATCTACCCGAAGGCGATAAAGAATTGAAAATACGTTATTATTTAAAATTAAGGAGTTTCGAATATAGATACAGCCAAGTGCAAAGTGAATCCTATTTACAAAAAGTCCTTGAGCTCTCTTCCAATACCCGAAAATTTGATTTCCCGATTAAAAAAGAATTAGCCATCTACTATTTACAAAACCAAAAAAATGATTCGGCCCTATCTACTATTGAATATCTCGAAAATACATATCTAATAAAACACCCATTAAAACATCTTTATGCGCAAATTCACATAGAAGATTTATACGCTAGATTTTATTATCGAATGGATGATTTCCCGGAAGCAGAAAAACATTACACAAAGGCTTTAGAACTCTGCGACAAGATGGAGTCTCCTTTTCTGAAAAGGAAATTGTTGCTTTTAACTTTAAAAATAACTAAAGGCCTAGATGACTATGAACTTGCCTTCAATTCTTTGAGATCTTTAAAACAATTAGAGGATTCAACTATCAATCGCTCACAAATAATCGAGTATCAAAAGCTTAAAACCCAATTGAACAATGAGCAGATTTCAAAAAAAATAATCAATCTAGAATACGACAGGAAAATTGCAGATCTAAATCTAAGAGATAAAAACAAAAATATTATTTGGCTCTCTACAGCTACTATTGCTTTGATTGCTATGCTACTTGCTTTCGTCTTTGGATACAACCAAAAGAGAAAAAGATCTAAAGAGTTACAAGCTTTAAATAATCTCAAAGACTTTGTTTTTTCTGTTATTTCTCATGATATAAGAGCCCCTCTATACAATTTTAATACGCTTCTTCAAATGGCAGAAAATAAGTATGTAAAAGAAGGGGAGTATTCAGAATATCTAAAAACAATACAAAGTGAAGTTCAAGGAATTACTAGCGTAACAGAAAGTTTATTGCGCTGGGCTAAATCAAACCAAGGCTTGCTCAAAATTAATTTATCACAATTCTCTTTAATGGAGGTCTTAGTTGAAGTAAAAGATCTTTTCAAAACTGAATTGGTTGAAAGGAACATCCATATCATCTTAAATTTTCTTTATGACTTTGAAATAAAAACGGATAAAGACTTGTTCACTTTCATCCTTCGGAATATCGTCCAAAACGCAATTAAGTTTTCTGAAAATGACAGCCAGATTGAAATAAATGCAAAAAAAGAAAATCAATCTGTAATAATAGAAGTGGTTGACCATGGAGTGGGAATGGATGAAGAACAACTTAAAAATATCAATAGCCAGATCAGTAACCCAAGCAGTGATATCTCAGGGGCGAAAAGCACAGGGCTGGGTTTGATAATCACTAGAGACTTTGTTAAAAGACTAAATATTAAAAATGAAGTTAAATCTGAGGTTGGCAAAGGCACATCAATAAGCTTGTCTTTTGAGCTGTCTCCAAAAGATTAAACCAATTTCGAAACAAGTTAAGCTCTATTTAGGTGGTTTTTTATTGTCCCAATCATTTTGTTTTCTTGGAAGAGCATTTCAAAATCGAATACAGTAAATTCTTTAGACAAATTTTAAGGTCTAGGCATTAAAACATGGGCTTTGTCGTTTATTTGTATAGAATTTCACTTATGGATGTCTAAATTTTTCGCACTTTTTCTCTTAACCATTTCTTTTGGCGTTTATGCTCAAGACCCGCTCGGTATTTGGAATGATCACATTCCTCATGGCACCGTCTATGATATTGCCAAAGTTGGTGATGATATTTTTTGCGCAACTGAAATTGGACTTTTTGCTTACAACGAAATCGACAAAAACGTAACCACATATTCAAAACTGAATGGGTTAAGCGATATTGGCATTAGGGCTCTAGAATACGATGACAAACGAGGTCAACTTATTCTAGGTTACAAAAATGGGAACATCGATATTTTTGATGGTGAAAATATCACGAACATCAATGATATTGTTCGTAGTTCAAAGTTTGTTGGCAAAAAAAGAATCAACAACATAGAGGTTTATCAAGATGTCGCATATATCTCTACAGGATTTGGAATTATAGAATTAGACCTTGATAATTTCATTGTTCTCAACACTCTTATTATTGGAGATGATGCCACGGAAATAGAAGTATTTGATGTGGAAGTAGATGCAGTAAACAACACCATATATGCCGCCACAGAAGATCGGTTAAGAGCTGCTGAACTAGACCAGCCCTTAATTTTCTTTTCATTTTGGAAACCAATTGTTGGACTTGAAGAAGGGAGCTACACAGAAGTTGAAGTGTTCAATAATTCTGTTTTCACAAGCAAGCTATCTGATTCTCAAGATGATTCGATATTCTATTCCGTCAATGGTAATTGGCAATATTTTAGTCAAATGCCACTTGGTAAAAAAACAGATATCAGAGCGAATGACGACATTCTTACTATAGTTGACACTTATTTTGCAAACACATATAATACCGATTTAACCGAAATTTTATCTGTGGCTGATGGCTCATTTCCAGTGGGAACATTCAAACCAAATGTTGCAATTCAGCAAAATAATGGCCGCCTATTGTATATCGGAAATTTCCAATATTCTCTTATCCAAAGTACAGAGACTGTTAAAAATAATAGGATAACAGCAGATGGACCTTTCTCAAATAGCGTATATACGATTAGTAATGCTAAAGGAAAAACCTTTATCTCGCCAGGCTCTATTGATGAAATATGGAACAGACTCTTTCAATTCGATGGAATATTTGAATACAAAAACTTCAACTGGAAACACTATTCGTCTAAAGATCTTGGTGCTATAGGTGACATTGTTGCTATATCGCAAGACCCAAATAATGAAAATAAAATATGGGCAAATGCATGGGGAACGGGTATTGTAGAGATTTTAGACGGAAAGACTGAAACATTATACAATCATTTAAATACAGACGGGGCTCTAAAAGGAGCTATAAATTCAAGCGATGAAGACATTAGGACTGGAGGTCTAACATTTGACGATAACGGCATTCTTTGGGCTACAAACTCTTTGTCGGATAAACCTCTTATTAAGAAAGACAAACAGGGGAATTGGACTAGCTATGGCTTTGGCTCCTTAAGCAGCGGATCTATTGCCTTTAAAGATATTTTGGTAAATGACCTTGGTCAGATTTGGATGCAAACACGATTAACAGGTTTTGTTGTTGTAGAATTTTTAAATGGCCAAGCAGTAGGAAGAGGCTTTAGAGCTAGTATTGGAAATGGAAACCTGCCTGAGGACCAAGTTTTGAGTATGGCTGAAGATTTAGATGGTGAAATGTGGCTAGGCACATTGCAGGGTTTAGTTGTTTGTTATGCACCTCAGAACATATTTGGCGGTGGTAACTTTGATGCGCAGCCTGTCTTATTTGAGGAGGACGGTGTTGTTCAGAAACTTTTAGGCACAGAACAAGTAACTGCGATTGCCGTAGATGGAGCCAACAAGAAATGGTTTGGGACTCAAAACGCGGGCGTATTCTACACTTCAGAAGATGGAACAGAAACTATCTTCCATTTCACTAAGGACAATAGTCCGTTGTTATCAAATGGTATTTTAGATATTGAAGTAGACAACGAAACTGGAGAAGTGTTTTTCGGAACTGCCGAAGGTGTTGTTTCATTTAGGAACGCTGCAACTGCGGGAAATGATGATTTCACAGATGTTTATGCTTATCCAAATCCGGTAAGACCTGAATATGCTGGACCTATATTTATTCGTGGGTTAGCTACAAATGCCCAAGTTAAAATTACCGATGTACAAGGCAATATTGTCTTTGAGACTGTTGCTGAAGGTGGACAAGCCATTTGGTATGGAACTAACCTTTCAGGCGAGCGTGTGGCAAGTGGCGTGTATATTGCTAATATGAATAATGAAGATGGGTCTTTAAAAGAAACTACAAAAATCTTAATCATCAACTAGCAATGCTCGTTAAACACAGAGCCATTGTTTTGCACTCCATCCCTTACGGGGATAATAGTAAAGTTGTAAAATGCTTTACAGATAATCTTGGGTTACAATCTTATCTTGTCAATGCAGTGAACAACAAGAAGGGTGTGCTAAAACCATCCATGGTAATGCCGCTTACTCAACTGAGTATTGTTGCATACAACAAAGGAAAGGGAGGTTTAGAAAGAATAAAAGAAGCGCGCCTTGAGAGCAATTATCTCAACATTCCAATTGACCCAATACGCAATGCGCTTGCTATTTTTGTTTCTGAAATATTAATAAAAGTTTGTCAGGAAGAACATGAAAACTATCCCTTATATAGATTTTTAGAAAGCCAGCTTAATAAATTAGATGCCTCTGAAACCCAACTCGGCTTTTTCCATTTAACCTTCCTTATTGAACTTTCTTCATTTCTTGGTTTTAAACCAAGCCTACCTATAGGCCAAATGCAATATTTCGATTTGATGGAGGGGACTTTTGAAACCAGCAGGCCTCTTCATGCACATTACTTGTCGGAGAATGAAACAGCACTTTTATGTAAACTTTTGAACAAAGAAGAACCCTTGAAAGTAGATAAAGATTTAAAATTGAGTTTACTCGATAAATTATTAGAGTATTATAAAATACAAATCGATGGATTTAGAGATGTCAAAAGCTTAGAGATAATCAAGATGCTTTTTTAGAGTCTATCAGCTTTACAACATTCCCTAGAAAATATAGCACCTCACAAATTTCGTTTATACAATTCGCAACTTGAATTACTGAAAACCAGGTTATAGTCATTCATAACTTTAGAATTCAACTCGTCATTACATTCTTCAGACTTCATGCTTAGCGCGCCATAGACAAACACATAATCTATGTCTACATTATTATCATTAATTAAGTTCAACATTCGCTCACACATAGAAAAACCAGGAACTAAATTCAGATAAACTGATTCTGGTATTTCTTCTATGTTCCAAACAAGAGGGAAATATCCTGTCACACATTCGTAATTTTTCAAAATAATGACTGGCTTATCTACTCCCAGGTAATTAGAAAAGTGGAGTCCAACAGGAGGCCCTCCGTATTTTAAAGGCAATACCACACTTTTTTCTTCTATTTTTTCTGAAGCGGCATAACAATCCGCTGCTACATCCGAATGGAGTTGAAAAGTTTCAATATACTTTGAAATTAATATTCCATTACAAACCAAAACAGTCATCACCGACACTCCCATTAACCATTTTGGGAAATCTTGTGTTGATAGCCAAATCAATAAAAACAAATAAAAGAGTAGCGCGATCCGCACAGAAACAAAACTCCCGGTGCTGTTTGAATTAGGAAGAATAAAATATAATGCAAGCATGAAAATGGTTGAAAAGAGCCAGACTATTTTCTCGTTGTCATTTTGAGTAAAATGTTTCGGTCTTATTTGTTTTTCTTTTTGATCTTTTTTCTTAAAAAAAGATGCCACCCATTTCACTAGAGCAAATAATACCAATGATAGAAATACGAAGAAAATCACTTGAGTATACTGCTTCTCAAAAGAAATTTTAAAAGCAATAAGAGGCCTAATATTATAAAGGGCATCAAATAAGGTTGAAGCTGGCAAGTGTCCTCCGCTCCCTGACGATGGACGTTTGGAAAAAAAGAACAAAAACATTGCCATTGGAATTGCGGATGAAATAAAGAACGCAATCGCCTTTCTTCTAACATTTTTTAGACTTTTATTGATATTGCCTTTTTCATGCATTACCGCGCGTATAATTTCTGAAAGAATATATACGCCAATAACTAACGTTAAGACTGCAAATAAAATAACGTGCGAGAAGTAGGTGCAAAGCAATAAAAGGAAGAGCAACACCTTTATTCTAGTTGATCTATATAATTCATTTTGATGCCTCAAATAGTAACTCAGTGTTAAGAACAAAAATCCGATTGCAAGAGAAAAATTATAAAAACCAAGAATGAAAGGATAGGAATACAAAAAAGGGAAAATCATGTAACTGACTAGTGCATTCTTTGAATTCAGCTGTAGAATCAAACTTCTAAAAGAATAAGGCAAGCCAATAAAATAAATTAACAACAATATTTTCTCTGCCATATAAGATGGCAGTATGCTGCTAAACAATACGAGGATAAAATGACCCGACCAATTAGGAACAAGTTCGGGGTTGAAAGCGTAAAAAGGAGTTAAACTCTCAGAATTAAAGAGAAGGTTAACAATAAGGTTTGAATTATAGAGGTGCGAAGGGCCATCTAAAGTTGGAAAGAATCTACCGATAAAAATGGGGGAAAGATTTGCAATAGTAACCAACAGAAACAGCATCTTTTCATGCTTAGAAACAAATGCAAAAAATTTCTTCATGGTCGGCAGTCAATTTTGGATGAGTCCAAATCTATCAATAAATTACTCCGTAACGATAGAGCGCATCATAACTTCTAGCTCAAACAGCACATTTCTTTTTTTAGAATCTGGACCATAAACCATTCCTTCTACAACAATAATTTGGTCGTTAACTTCATCATAAATGGTATAGCTCAAAAATGGGCCGCCCATAAAATCACCTACTGTTTTCCATAGTCCACGGGTTTCAACAGCAAACATATCGCCTATTTCAACAATTTTTTGAACTGGAGGAATGTACATTTCGGTGGCCATGTATGAACTGTCTCTAAAACCCTCAACAAAGTTCTTTCCAATAGAATCCCGAGATCGAATAATCTCTTCTCCGCTTACAACACCTTCGCGCATTGATTCAGTATACATGATCATATATTGATCTGTACGCAACGCTTTGTTCTTAAATATTTTCAGGTTTTCTCGATCAAGTGTCTGTTTAAATCCTTCGGTAAGGATCATTTTTTTTATTCCTAGACTTGTAATGCTTTCTGGTAATTTGCGCATTCTAGATTTATAAAGAACAGCTCTCATTTTTTTCCTGTCGTGTTCTTGAAATCGCTCTACAATAGTCGCACCATGTTCTTTCAATAACGCTGCAATGGCCTCATCAGTTGGACCAGAAATCCTTGCAACTATTTGAGGTCTTGCCCAAACATCCTTTACGATAGAAACATTAGTCGAATCCGATTTTTCAATCAACAAAATTGACTTGTTGCGTTTTAATAAGTCATTCGCTCTTTGAGGCTCTGCGCGCATCACTTTAAAAATAGCTTCAGGTTGTGGCAAACCATCTTGCTCATTCGCAAAGAGCTTCAAAACTTGTTCTCCCGTTTTACCTACAAACCATTCATCACTAACCAATGCCAACATCTCTGCATGAGAGCCATTACTACGCGGTAAAATCTCTGATTTAGCCTTAGGTTCATCTTTTCCAGATGTAGGCGATTGTTCGCATGAAAGAACTAAAAATGTAGCTAGAAGAATTGCTAAGTACTTGTACATGATTTTTTATTTACCCGGGTAAATTACAAGTTTCATGCCCGGTTTTAAAGAGGTGCTCTTCAACTTATTCCAAGAAATAATTTGATCGGCAGAGATGCTACTAAACCCATTGGCAATATCATAGAGTGTATCTCCCCTTTGCACCGTATACTCTTGCTTTGGTCCACTCGGAATAGGGTATTCCTTTTTTCGTGCACTCGTTGTTGAAGGTGCAACGTAGTTCTTTGGATAAATCACCAATTTTTGCCCAACGCGAATCATGTCACTCTTAAGACTGTTCCAACGTTTAATATCAGACACTCGCACTTTATATCGACCTGCTATTAAACCTAAACTCTCACCACTTTTTACTCTATGAATTTGCTTTTGAGAATTGTCTGAAAGTGTTGGTAAAACCGTCTTTTTTTGCTCAACGTCAATTTTAGCCAAAGCATAAATAGTGTCTTCGTTTGCCGTAAACAAACCATGTGCCTCTTTAGGTAAAACCAAATAGTACGTTTTACCTTTTACTTTTGGAACTACATTGTGAGCATAGGCAGGGTTTAAATATTCAAGTTCAGATATACTCACATTTGTATGAGCAGAAATCAACTCAAACGTAATCATCTCTTTCATCTCTAACGTATCTACTTTCTGATACGTGTAATAGTAAGGTTCAGGATATAAATTATGTTCAGTGGAATAACTCATTACATAATTTACCGCAATAAATGCTGGAACATAACCTGCAGTTTCGCGCGGTAAATAAGGACGCAAATGCCAATAATCTTTTTTACCCCCAGAACGTCTAATCGCCTTATTTACGTTTCCTGGTCCAGAATTGTAGGCTGCTAAAACTAAATTCCAATCACCGTACGTTTTGTACAAGCTCGTCATAAATTCACAAGCTGCAACGGTTGCTTTAATAGGGTCGCAACGGTCGTCTACATAACTGTTGGTTGTTAAGCCATACATTTTTCCAGTCGCGTACATAAATTGCCACAGGCCTTTTGCGCCAACGCGCGACTTTGCTCTGGGGTTTAAGCCGCTTTCAACTATTGCCAAATATTTTAATTCTAGTGGCATGTCGTACTTATCTAAAGTTTCTTCAAACAGTGGAAAGTAATATTGTGCTGTACCTAGCATTCTAGAAACTTGACTTCTTCTCCTCTCTGTATATAGGTCTATGTAATTTCTTACGATAGAATTATATATCAAATTCATAGGTGTTTGGCTGTTTAAATGATTCATTCTTTCAGCATAAACTGAATCATGAAAAACAGGATTGCCTAAATCAATTGAATCTCTAAAAACCTCATTAATCGGGATATAAGACAAGTCCGCCCACATGCTATCTAAAGCTTGCGCAACTGGGTCATCTTCTAAAACAAATGGTATTGTATTTTTAAGAGTAGAATCCGGTTCCGTTGAAAATGAATAAGCTAAAACAAGTGTTACACTAAATAAGAGTGTGAAAAAACCTTTCATCATTTAAGCCAAAACCTTCATTACATCATTACTCATGTTCAAGACTTCGTTGTCTTTAAACTTCTTCCCTATCAATTGAATCCCGAAAGGCAAACCATTGCTGTGCTTGCCTGTAGGAAGAGATATTGCTGGGTGACCGCCAATATTAGCCTGCACCGTAAAAATATCTTCTAAATACATAACGGTAGGATCAGCATATTCTTGTCCAAGCTCGAAAGCAGTATGTGGAGAAGTTGGTAACAATATGGCGTCACAATTTTCCAATATTTCGTTAGTCTTTTCTGTAATAAATCGTCTGGCTTTTTGCGCTTTTCCGAAATAGGCATCGTAATAACCGCTGCTTAGTACAAATGTCCCAAGCATTATTCTGCGTTGCACCTCTAAACCAAAACCTTCTGACCTTGACATTTTATAAGTGCTTTCTAAATCGTGCGCATTTGGACTTCTATATCCAAAGTGAACACCATCGTAACGTGCTAAATTCGAAGACGCTTCAGCAGTAGTAATCACATAATAAATAGGGACTAAGAAATCTAAATATGGAAAATCGATCCACTCTATTTCGTAGCCTTCGGCTTCCAATTTTTCAATGGAAGACAACATGTGCAGCTTAATTTCAGGGTCTAAACCTTCGGCTTCAACACAATCTCTAATAACCGCTATTTTCTTTTTGTCGTTCGCCTTTACAGGAAAAACTTCACCGTGATTGTCTCGCACGCAAGTGCCATCAAATTCATCACCACCTTTCATAACATCAGTAACCAATGCAGCATCAGCTATGTTGTGTGCAAATGGTCCTATCTGATCGAAAGAAGAAGAATAAGCCAACAAGCCATGACGAGAAACCAAACCATACGTTGGTTTGTAACCCACTAATCCTGTAAAAGAAGCCGGTTGACGAATGGAGCCTCCGGTATCGCTGCCCAAAGAAACCAAACAGCAATTTGCGGCAACAGCCGATGCCGAACCTCCTGAAGAGCCTCCAGGAACCTTTGTTGGATCTAATGGGTTTTTAACGGGCCCATAAGCCGAGTTTTCGTTTGATGAACCCATTGCAAATTCATCGCAATTTGTCCTACCAATTACAATGGCATCTTCCGCTAATAGTCGCTCTGTAACAGTTGCACTAAAAAGCGATTCGAAACCTTCTAATATTTTAGATGAGGAAGACACCGTATGACCTGCATAACAAATGTTGTCTTTTAAAGCGATAACCATACCGGCCAAACGACCAGCATTACCGGCTTTAATTTTGGCGTCTATTTCTGTTGCACGCTGGCGAGCTTCTTCATCATATACTTCCAAAAAAATATTGAAGTCTTTTGAGGCTTCAATATTTCCAAGGTAATTATCTACTAACTGAAAACAAGAGATACTCCCGTTTTTCAGCGCGTCATTAATTTCGTCAAACGAGCAGTATGTCATTATGAAAAGTGGGGTTTAAGAATCCGTTTTTGTGTCATCCTTAGAGTCAGTGTCATCTTCTTTCACACCCTCTTTAAATTCTTTAATTCCTTTCCCAAGGCCTTTCATTAGTTCAGGTATCTTCTTACCTCCAAAAAGTAGAAGAACAACAATTACTATTAGTATTACCTGTGGAGGCCCAATCACGCCTGCTTCTGAAAACTCTATCATGTCTAGATAGTTAAATTTGTATTGGTCGCAAAAGTACAAAATCGTTTGTGCTATACGCCATCTTTATGTACTTGCCGCTAATGCATTTTTGTAGGCGACTCATATCACATATCTCCCTAACATTACGTCTACTTTTGCGACATGGAAATAACGTTAATAATAGGCTACATTTCGGCTATCCTAATTGGCATAAGCCTTGGTTTAATAGGTGGTGGAGGTAGTATTCTTACCGTTCCGGTTATGTCTTATCTTTTTGGATTAGACTCGATAACCTCAACGGCATATTCGCTTTTTATAGTAGGTGCAGCAAGTTTAGTTGGCTCTGTTGCTTATATGAAAAAAGAGCTTGTCAGTTATAAAACTGCGGCCATTTTTGGGCTACCCGCTATTATCGGAGTTTACATTACCCGTAAACTTTTAGTCCCACAAATTCCAGAAATCATTTACTCAAGTTCTTCCTTTACACTTTCGCGTGATATGATGATTATGGGAATCTTCGCGTTATTGATGCTTGCTGCGAGTTATTCTATGCTGAAGCCTAAAGGTCCTATAAAAGATTTGAAAGAATTTAGACCTCAGAAATTTAATTACCCCCTTATCCTTTTGGAAGGTCTTTTAGTGGGCGGATTAACTGGCCTTGTTGGTGCTGGAGGTGGGTTCTTAATTATTCCTGCATTGGTCGTTCTTTCTAAACTCCCCATGAAAATGGCAGTAGGCACTTCGCTTGTTATTATCTCTATAAAGTCTCTTATCGGTTTTACTGGAGATCTATCTAACCCTAATCTTTCAATCGATTGGACATTTCTAGCCATTTTCACATCCATCACTATTCTTGGAATTTTTGCTGGCAGCAAACTTTCAGATGTCATACCTGGCAAAAAACTAAAACCTGGCTTTGGAATTTTTGTGATCGTTATGGGCGTTTACATTTTGATTAAAGAATTTTATTTAGGATAGTCTTAATCACTTTTTCGCATTTACTTTTTTCCATTCTTTGATGCTAATTGCATTCGGTTAAATTTGTTGTTTTAGCGAAAAACCCACTTTTATGGAAGATGTAGTATCGGATATCCCCTTAATCACCAATGACGCTGTAGTTTTTGGTATTCTTATTGCCCTTTTACTCCTCATTTTTAAAACTGCTGAAACACCAAGTTTTAGTAAGTTTTATAAAATCATTCCAGCTTTATTGTTGTGCTATTTTCTTCCTTCATTATTTAGCACAGTGGGTATTATTTCTCCAAAATGGATAGACATGAGCGGAGCCATTGGAGCTTTAGGCGCTGCTGGCTTCGATATTTCAGAACTCACCAATTTTAAAAACCTCAAAAATTTTGTTTTAAATACCGAGGGCGCTAAAGACATTGTAGAACCTTTTATAGGAAAATCACAACTGTACTTTGTTGCTTCGCGTTATTTACTTCCCGCAAGTCTTGTTTTACTGACCTTAAGCATAAATCTTAAAGAAGTTTTTAAGCTCGGCCCAAAAGCCCTAATCATGTTCATTACAGGAACAATTGGTGTGATCATTGGAGGCCCATTAGCCATCTTATTATTCTCTTACATCTCTCCTGATATCGTAGGCGGCTTGCCTCCAAACGAAGTGTGGCGTGGTATGACTACCGTTGCCGGAAGTTGGATTGGTGGTGGTGCAAACCAAGCTGCGATGTATGAAATTTTCAAAGGAGAGGACAACCTAATCAGCGGCAGTATGTACTCTATTATGATTACTGTAGATATTATTGTTGCAGAAGTCTGGATGTTCTTCCTTTTACTTGGTGTCGGCAAAGCTGCAAAAATCGACAAGTTTTTCAAAGCCGATTCGAGTGCTGTTGAAGCCTTGAAAAATCACATGAGTGAGTTCAGTGAAAAAATTGCACGTATTCCAAGCTTTACAGATTTAATGATCATTTTAGGCATTGGGCTTGGATTTACTGGATTAGCACATTTCGGTGCCGATTTAATCGCACCTTGGATTAAAGAAAACGCACCTTACCTAGCAGAAACCTTCAGTTTAGGCTCTGGTTTTTTCTGGCTCATCGTATTAGCAACAGCCTTTGGAATCATCATGAGTTTTACCAAAGCACGAAATTACGAAGGTGCTGGTGCGAGTAAAGTTGGTAGTGTTTTCATCTATATTCTAGTGGCTACTATCGGAATGAAAATGAACATTTTGGCAGTTTTCGAAAACCCTGGAATTTTCTTGGTCGGATTCGTTTGGATGATTGTCCATGTTGGACTTTTAGTTATTGTAGCGAAACTGATTAGAGCGCCATTTTTCTTCTTAGCGGTTGGCAGTAAAGCGAACATTGGTGGCGCTGCCTCTGCACCTGTTGTTGCTGCAGCCTTCCACCCGAGTTTAGCTCCCGTTGGTGTCTTGTTAGCTGTGTTAGGCTATGCTTTAGGGACATATGGGGCCCTCATCTGCGGATACTTAATGCAAGGTGCAGCACCTGTTTAGATAAAAATATTTAAAGATTATGAAATCACTTTTTACCCTTTTGGGAATATTGACATTCGTCTTCGTTTTCAGTCAGAATATTGAAGAAGGCGAAGCTAAAAACATTAAAGAGTTTTACAATATCGCTTTAAGCGAGCAGCAAGCGTATAAATGGCTAGATCATTTATGTAATGAGATTGGTCCACGGCCAGCGGGAAGTGACAATGCGGACAAAGCTGCAAAATGGGCGAAATCTGAACTTGAAAAAATAGGGTTAGAGAATGTTTGGTTGCAAGAAGTGGACGTGCCCCATTGGGTGCGTGGCGAAGAAACGGCAACATTAACTGAGCTCATTCAGGAACATGATTTAGCCATTACCGCTTTGGGCGGAAGTGTGGGTACTCCAGGCGAAGGCATCAATGCCAGTGTGGTAGAAGTAAAAAGCTTTGATGAATTAGAAGAATTAGGAGAGAAAAACATAAAAGGCAAAATTGTCTTTTTCAATATCCCCATGGACCCAACTAATTTTAGCACTGGCTTTTCCTACGGTATGGCCGGCAAGCAGCGATGGGCTGGTGCAGCAGAAGCATCAAAATTTGGAGCTGTAGCAGTTTTAACAAGATCACTCACCTTGAAAAGAGATAACTATCCACACACAGGTAGCATGAATTATGGTGACGCGATAGTGAAAATTCCAGCGGCAGCTTTAAGCATTGAAGCAACGGAGTTGTTGCATGAAAAATTACAAACCAATACAGGCCTCACAGTTAAATTAGTTCTGACCTGTAAAAGTATGGAGCGCACAAAAGGGTACAATGTAATTGGAGAAATTAAAGGCTCTGAAAAACCAGATGAAATTGTTTTAGTTGGTGGTCATTTAGACAGTTGGGATTTAGGAACGGGCGCCCAAGATGATGGGGCTGGTTCAGTGCAGAGTATGCAGGTGATGTCTTTATTTAAAAAAACAGGATACGCTCCAAAACGAACACACAGGGTTGTCCTTTTCATGAATGAAGAATTCGGCTTAGATGGAGCAAAAGTATATGCAGAATACACAAAAGAAAACAAGATCAATCATGTTATTGCCTTAGAATCTGATGGAGGATCTGGAACCCCAAGAGGTTTTTCTTTCGATACCAATATGGAAACCGTTGAGGCTGTCAGAGAATTCAAACCTTTGCTTTCACCATACGGATTGCATGACTATGCTAAGGGAGGTTCGGGTGCAGATATCGGTCAATTGAAAAGCGAAGGCACAATCTTAATTGGATACAGACCAGATAACCAACGTTATTTTGATTACCACCATGCAGCTACAGATCAGTTTGATATTATCAATGCACGTGAGTTAGAGTTGGGTGCTGCAGGCATGGCTGCCTTATTGTATTTAATGGACAAATATGATGTTGAGGTTATCCAAAAATAAAGCTCCACATTTTCACTGCGTATTTTCCTATAAACAACAAGGATTTGCCAAACGCCTTTGGGAATACAAAAGATCCAATGTTTCCGACTAAAAAGGTTGCTGCGACCCAAATGTCAACATCGGCCAAATAGACGATTGAAGTAAACCCCAAAAGCAACACCTTGATCTGGGCCATGAGCTTGTTAAAAGCTTGCATATCGGTATTGATTTGCAGCCAATGCGCTTTTAATTCTTCCGGGTAGGTTTGAATAAATATTTGGTTTGAATTTTTATCTCGAGCCATTTCAGTAACTAAATCAGCATCAAGATAAAGTCATGAAATAAGAATTAAGGGCTCCACATCTTTTCCCTTAACAGCTTCTTCTTTGTTAAGGTTGGACAAGTAATAGTTATAGTCCTTTTTTGGCATATAAACTTTCCACTCGAAGCTGCCATTGCCAACAAGTCGTTTTATTAGGCTAATACCTCTTGAACTATTTTTTATTATCGATGAGACCTGAGACAAAATCTTTTACCATATTAACAAGTGAATTCCAATACTTAACTGATATATCGATGTGCTTTTCATGAAGCCCAATAATTGCATTCTTGGTTGCTTCGGCTGCTTTTCCATGAATTGGATCGCCACCTGACTCTGCAAAATCTCTCTCTATTCTCGTTATTACAACACCATCAAGGCCTATACGCGTTTGCATGACGATTGTTTCTGTACCAAGATCGCGCATGCGTTTTATTTTCACTTCATCAGCTGTCTCTAAATCAATAGAAAAACTAAACGCTTTTATTGGAGCGTCTAGTAATTTTTTCTTTTCTCTTGTCTCAAAATCACCTGTATAACTTGAGCTTATTTTTTTTAAGTCTTTGACATTTTCATCTAGATTAAAAACATAATCGCAAAACCCTGCTACCCTTCTTAAAATGGTATAATCACGAACTGAAAGCCGAAGACTTCTGTCTAATCTAATTAATCGATTTAGTGACTTTAAGCGTGTGTTTAATTCACCAAATGACATAGGCACCTGGGACTTACCCCATTTAACCTCTTTTAATTTTTCGTCATCAAATTCAATGAAATCAGATTCTCCAACTTTATAGATCAATTTACCTAAGGGGCCTTGAGTTGAAATATTCTCATGATTGTTGATTACTTGGCTGAACTTCAAAAGGTAGACATCAAAAATGTCGCGTATCATATCGTATGCCTTCTTTTTACCTGGCGTAGCCAACATTCCATCTTTTACAATGGTATTGATCTCTAGATGGGTTAAATCCTCTAAAAGATCAAGAATAGATTTTTTTTGTCTTTAGAATTAAAAAGCGCCATTATGATTTTTTATCCATAAAACTTTTAACTGTTTCAACCAAAGACTTCACCAACTCGATGTTGTTCTTTATTATTTCTTGACCATTTTTTTCTCGGCCTTGGTGAAACTTTAAAAGATCTTGGTAATTGGCGTGAAAATCTATAGACATCTCGGTCCTAATATCGCCTTGCAATAAATTTATTCTGGAGTGGACTCCGTCAACCTTAGCCCCATCGGTAAAAACGGCTGTATTGTTTTCATAGGTCATTTCGCCAACGTATGTTTTAATGTCTAGGTTTATCATTTCAGTAGCTCCGTTCGCCACTTTTGCTAAAAAATCATTAGCTAACTTGTTATCATCAGTATTGGCATCTTCGCTCATAATATTTTGGTTTTAGTTAGTCCGTTAAAGCTAATTTTTAATTCTTGAGAATACAATTTTAAGCATAAAAAAACCCGAGACATGCTCGGGCTATTGCTTTTATAAAAGAGTTTGTTTTATATCACTCCCATTTCTTTTGCTACTTTTTCGAAAGCGGTAATAGCTGTATCTAAATGTTCTTGGCTATGCGCTGCAGACAACTGCACACGTATTCGTGCTTGGTCTTTCGGTACA
>Ga0102907_1000048_pt1 | contig 32884 bp, 32 predicted proteins | sample Colrivmet1556B02_FD_79136 | JGI IMG/M metagenome (GOLD analysis project Ga0102907, IMG submission 79136) | Estuarine microbial communities from the Columbia River estuary - metaG 1556B-02 | ecosystem: Environmental > Aquatic > Marine > Intertidal zone > Estuary | place: USA: Columbia River...
TAAACAATCGCCTAGTAGTTCAGGAGGAATGCCTTCATCATCTAGTTCAGGAGGAATGCCTTCATCATCTAGTTCAGGAGGAATGCCTTCATCATCTAGTTCAGGAGGAATGCCTTCATCATCAGAAAGCACTAATCAAGAAGGGCAAAATGGGAATAAAAGCAATAAAGATGAAAATACTATGCCAACTCAAGCTGGAATCTCAGGCCAACAGACAGGACAGTCAGCCTCAAGTATATTTAATGAATCTTTAGGAGATTTTGACAAGGAAATGGCTGGCGAAAGGGATATTATTGCTGCATCCAATCAAGGAAATTCAAGCATGACTGCTCAAGAGATAGCTGATATGGAATCAATCATGGGAGCAGATCTAGATGGGCCAATTGATATTTCTGGAGATTTTGGAAATGATGAAAGCGAAGGCAATAATGATAGTGAAGAAGAATTTACTGGTGAGATGTCTGAGGAAGAAATTTCTAGATTACCCAGTTGTGTTGATAAAGATGGTTCAGGAGAGGATAAGATTGCTAGACAACTTCGAGTGTTTGCAATTAAAGAAGATGATCCAAATATACGAAATGAAATATGGAAGCAGTACTTGAAACATATGGGCATAGGACAGTCACAAATAGAAGAGTGTTTAAGTAAGTGAGTATAAAAAATATAATAGCTCCCACTTTTTTTATTTGCTTGATTCTTCCACTATTGAGTTTCAGCGAGACAATTAAATATGACAAAGTTAAACTCAAACGTGCTGAAATAGAGCTTATTGAAGATCGTTTGCTTGATGTTGGTATTTTTATTTTTGATCCAAATATTCCAGAAGATATTGAGGATAACCCTCTAGTATTTCCAGAAATAAGAAAGGCTGAAGCGAGATATATCCCTTATCACTTGAAGAATACTCTAGAAGAATCTGGTTTTTGGGGAGGTGTTTGGGTCTTGCCTGATAATACTAAGGCTATGGATCTTAATGTTTCTGGACGAATTATAAAATCAAATGGCTATGATGTTTCCATAAAAATTGGCGTATGGGATATCTCAGGAAAGCAATGGCTTGATAAAGCTTATAAAGCAAGAGTGGGTCAAAGTTCTTATAGTAAACGACGTGATTTAACACAAGATCCTTATCAAAGTTTATTCAATGAGATAGCAAATGATTTGCAAAAAATAAAGAGTATTTATTTATCTAAGGAATTAAAGCGAATAAGTGAGATTGGTGATTTAAGGTTTGCTTCTGACTTAATTCCTAGTGTTTTCAATGATTACTTGGTTCAGGACAATAAGACAAATATTTATAAAATCTCTCGCTTACCTGCTGATGATGATCCAATTATGCAAAGAATTGGCGATGTTAAAGAAAGGGAGCTTTTACTACTTGATACGCTTAATGAATATTACGCACAGTTGTATAGGGAAATCTCGATTCCTTATGAAGAATGGAGAAAGTCCAATCGTCAGAATGCAATCAATTATGAAGAATTAAAACGATCTGCTAGAAAAAGGCAAATACTTGGAGCTGTTGCTATTTTGGGCGGCATTATGGTTGATGGTGACAGCAACGCCAGTGGCTATGCGCAGCAGGGTCTTATGATTGGTGGAATTCAGGCTGTTCAAAGTGGTTTTGCTAAGTCATCTGAAGCAAAAATATACAAGGAATCCATGAAAGAAGGTGGAGATTCTTTTGATTCAGAAGCTGAAGGTTTACTTATTGAGGTTGAAGGGCAAACATTGAGGCTAACAGGGAATGCACAAGAGATGTTTTTGGAATGGAAGCGATTACTCAAACAAATTTATACTGAAGAGACTGGAATAAATCTCAAAGAAGATTCTGCACAATAATTCTTACTTATGAATATTAAGAAAACTGATGATTCAGTGACAAAATCAGACCACGAAGTTAGTTCATCATTGGATGATGATAAAACAATTTATCAGGAAAAATTAGATCGAGAGAATCAAAAAAGATTTAATCCTAAGTTGGCTTTTTTTCTTAGTGGATTGTTATTACTTTTTCTAATAATTGTCTTTTTCATATTACCTTCTACGGTTACTCAATATAGAGAAGAGAGTAATGATTCATCTGTGCAGAAAGATTTCACAATTGTAAAAAATAATGAATCTTCTGACTTAGCTCAAAAACCTATTGCACAAGCTCTTTTATCTGAATTATTAGCTAGATTGGAGGATTTGAAAGTCAATGGTGTCTTATTTTGGGGAGGAGAAGATTGGAGTGATGCACTTATTTATCAAGCAGAGGGCGACTCTGCCTATACCTTGCGTCAATTTAATACTGCCGTTCTAAAGTATCGTGAATCAATGCAGATTTTGATAGATCTTGAACTCAGCATACCTCAAAGATTATCTTTGGCCCTCAGAGAAGCAGGAGACGCATTAATGCAAGGCAATCAAGAGTTGGCCATTGAACAATATGAGATAGCTCTTGCAATCGATGGAATCAATCAGGAGGCAAAAGTAGGGTATGAGAGAGCTTTAAAAGTTGATAGGGTTATTGAATCTATGGTTGAGGCAGATGTTTTTAGTAATAGTGGTGAATGGGAAAAGGCAATTATGTCATATGAGAATGCATTAATAATTGATCCAGAATGGATTAATGCAATCAAAGGGTTGGAGACCTCAAAACAAAAACTTGATGAAGAACTTTTTCAAAAAAGTTTATCAAGAGGTTATCAGCTATTGTCAGAAGAGAAATTTGAAGAAACAAAAATAGAGTTTGATCAAGCATTTAAAATCAATCCTAATTCTAGGGATGCCCTTCAAGCCATTGAAGAATTGGAATTGAGAGCCAGAATGTCCAAGATTGAATCGATACAATTTGAAGCATTGATAGCTGAAGTAAATGAACAATGGGTTTTAGCAAAAAAACATTATCAAACAATATTAAAGCTTGATGCCAATATTAAAGATGCTTCTGAGAGTTTAAAAACTGTTAATCAAAGAATTTCTCTTGCCAGTGATTTAATCTTTTTTACAGCCAATGCTGATAATTTAAGCGATGATGATCTTTTAAAGAAAGCTAAAAAAATATTGAAACAAGCGAATGCTATTAAGAAAAAAGGTCCTGTATTATTAAGGCAAATAGAAAATCTAGCTAATGTTATTAGTATTGCAAGCATTCCTATGAATATTTCGATCCTTTCCGATGAAATGACAAATATCACTTTATATAAAGTGGGACAACTTGGTGTATTTAGAAATAAAGAAATGACTTTAAGACCAGGAGTTTATAAGGCAGTTGGAACAAGAAATGGATTTAGAGATGTGAGCTTGAGATTCAAAGTTCTTCCAGATCAGATTGATCAAAGTTTTAGGATTGAATGTAAGGAAAGAGTATGACAACTATTGTTATACAAGAAGGTAATCAAACTAGGAAAATTAGTTCTGATGATTTTCCTATTAAAATAGGGACAGATTTAAATTCTGATATTTTGATTGTTGGTTCACTTTCATTGGGGATAGCCTTGATCATTGATTTGATAGATGATCGCTTGGTCTTGCAAAAGATTAACCCAAGTGTCGATACCACAGTTAATGATAATGAGTTTTCTGGAAATTATTGGATCAAAGATGGTGACGAGTTGATTGTGTCTAATAAGCGAGTCCAGTTTAAAATATCTGCCAATCAAATAGAGCTTAATATTAAGAATGTTTCTTTAGAGGAGCAACCAACGCAGTTTCAAAAACGCCAAAGTGAGAGTATTTTTCAAAATAAAACTATTCAAAGAATTGCTATAGGGCTCGTATTTTTAGTTGGTTACTTTTTATTTTATTTATTTACCTCTAAAGCTGTCGAAATAAATACCATACCAGCTGATGCTAAGGTTTCAGTCTCTGGGGGTTTTTTCCCTCATTTAAAAATTAGTGGACGATTTTTATTAAGACCCGGTGAATATAGAGCTGATTACTCTAGATCAGGTTATTTTTCTAATAGCTTGGATATTGAAATCAATGAAGAATCCTCACAGGTTATTGATATCAAATTAAAAAAAACACCAGGTATTGTTAGATTTATAACCCAGCCTGATGTTGTTTATGAACTGTATCTAGAGGGAAAATTTTCACCATTTATTTGTGAAGATATGGAAATGTATCAAGAGGAATGTAGAAAGAGAGGGTTTTCTTTTGGAGGTCCTTTAGAACCTGGAACAAGAGATGTTGAGTTGCGATTTGAAAAGTATTTTCCCATTAAGGAGCAATTGAAAATCAATGGGATGGGTGAAGAACAAGAATTTATTTTTGATCTTAAGCCCGCTTGGGCTGATGTTGAGATAGATACTAAACCAAGTGGGGCTGAAATTTTTATTGATGGTAAAAATATAGGATTGACCCCCTTGGACCTTGATATCATGGAAGGGCAACATACTCTTGAAATTAAGAAAAATGGTTTTAAGGATTTTACGACTGAGATAGCTGTGAAAGCTAAAGAAAATATTGTCTTAGAATTATTTAACTTGAGTCTCCTAGATAGCAAAATTAATATTATTTCCAATCCCAAAGAAGCTTCTGTAAATATAAATTCTATTTATCGTGGTCTAACTCCACTTGAACTTGAGTTGGAGCCTTTGGTTTCTCATACTATCAGTCTTGCAAAACCAGGATTTAAGTCTATTAGTGAGAATATAATTCTCAAAACTCAAGAAGAAATCCTAAATGAAAGAAACGTTGCATATGTTGAATTTGAAAGAGAGTTAAAGCCAATATATGGGAGTATTAGCTTTCTTGGGACGCCAGGAGCAGGTTTGATTCTAGAGGGTGAACAAATTGGAGTGGTCCCAATCAATCTTGATTTATTATCTAAAAAACAATTATTACTGATTAAAAAAGAGGGATATGTAACTGAAGAGTTGATGATTAATCCAACATCAGGCTATGAGCAAACCATAGAAATAAACCTTATGACACCAGAGGAAGCTGCATTAGCAGCTTTGCCAAATAAAATACAAACATCTCAGGGTTTAGAAATGAGATTGATTTATCCTGGAAATGAATTTGTTATGGGTGCGCCTAGAAGAGATCAGGGAAGAAAAACAAATGAAACTGAAAGGCTAGTTAAAATCACTCGTCCTTTTTATGTTGGTATAACAGAGACATCAAATAAAGAATTTAGAGAGTTTGAACCCAAGCATACTTCCGGTGCAGAAGTTTTTAGAGAGTTATCCAATAATATGCACCCTACGGTTATGGTTAGTTGGCAACAAGCAGTTGCATATTGCAATTGGTTGAGTACTCAAGAGTCTTTGGAACCAGCATATAAAGTCAATAAGGGTAAATATGAGTTAACGCGACCAGTAAGCAACGGATACCGACTTCTGACTGAAGCAGAATGGGAGTGGCTATCTAGGTTTAATGGAGGTGGTGGAGAGCAAAAATACCCGTGGGGAGATAGCATGCCAGTTATGGAAGATTCTGGTAACTATGCTGATGAATCGGCTGAAGTGTTTATGTCTAATACCTTAGGAAAATATTGGGATGGCTATCCCGTAACCTCACCAACTGGAAAGTTTAAAGCAAATTCATTGGGAGTTTTTGATTTAGGAGGCAATGTTGCAGAGTGGGTTAATGATTATTATTCAGTTTATCCTCGAGATCTTAAAAATATAGAATCTGATCCTTTGGGACCGTTAGAAGGCAGCAGCAGAATGATTAAGGGTTCGAGTTGGAGACATTCCAGTATCAGTGCTCTGAGATACTCATTTCGAGATCATGCTGTTACATCAAGATTGGATGTTGGATTTAGAATTGCCCGCTATAGTGATAAGATAGAGTAGTGAAGATAACTAAAATAAAATATATTTTTAAAAGCAGCGCTATTTTTTTATTTGTATTTATTTCATTATCCTCATTAGTTATTGCTGATGATGAAAATAATAATTTAGATAATCAGGATAGAGTAATGCAAGAAGAATTAGACCGATTGAAAGAGGTGTATGAAAAAGAGAAGCTCGAAGAGGAGACCGCTGAGGAAAATAAAGTCAATGCGGGTCAAGGAATGATATTTTATTCCGATACCTAAAAAATTATTATGAATAACAACAATTTATCGAAAGAGTTTTTGTATCAAGGCTTTGCCTTAATCCTTTCTATAATTATAGTGCATGCTTTTTATGTGTCTTTAGTTAGACCTGAAGCTGTTGAGATCATAAAAGAGCAACAAGCCATGATTGCCCAGGATAGTAATTATGTACCTGAGCGTTCTTTCTTTGTGATCATTCGAGATTTTGAGCAAGAGGCTTGTTTTATATTAATGCTATGGGCATTGGCAATTATGACTCTGAAAGCTCAAACAGCACTTAATGAAAGAAAGCTTTTAAAGAATGATCTGATTCCTTTACAAAGAGGCCAGACTATAAAACCTGAAAATACTGATATGTATTTGAGACAATTTGAGAATTTAGATGAATCCCAACAAGAACTCTTATTACCTAGAGTCTTAAGCAATGGTTTGAAACGATTTGCTACTACCAAAAATATACAGGATGTTTCAACGTCCACACACATAATGATTGAAAGTGAAGCGGACCGACTTGAGTCTGAATTATCAATGATTCGTTACATAGCATGGGCTATACCTTCTATTGGCTTTATCGGAACTGTTAGAGGCATAGGCGCTGCTTTATCCCTTGCACATCAAGCAGTTGATGGAGATATTAGTGGCGTTACTCAAAATCTAGGCATAGCCTTTAATTCAACTTTTATTGCATTACTCATTAGCATAGTAATTATGTTTATGGTGCATCAGTTACAGCTGCTCCAGGAACGACAAATATTTGAAACAGAGACCTATGCAGATCAAAATCTGATTACCCATCTTAAGGGTGAATAATTAAAAACTTTTATGGCAAGAAGGCAATTTAATGTTTTCAATTTGTCTTTTCTTGATGTAATGGCATGTGGCTTTGGAGCCGTTATACTTTTTTTTATGATTATTAATTCACAAGTTAAATCTAGGAGTAATAAAGCATCTGTAGTCTTGCAAAGCCAGACTGAATTCTTAGAAGAAGAAATTACCGATGGCCAGAAGCGTATGGTCAATATGAAAAATGAAATTAATAAAATAGATGAAGATAATTCTATTATCCAAGGCAGTATAGATGAGTTACTCAAGATTATTGAGGAGCTATCTGCAGAAATATCTCTATTTGCAAACATATCACTTGCTTCTCAAGACAGTGTTGAAAAGCTAAAATCTGATATTAAGATTCTAGAAAAAGCCAATGAAAGGTTGTCATCAGAGGCAGAAAAGAAATCACTACTCAGTGGAGATTCACCATTTGATCGAGGCGGTGAAGGACAACGACAGTATATTTCTGGATGCAAAGTCTCTGGTCAGCGAGTTTTGTTCTTGATTGATGCATCCACCAGTATGCTTGCTAACTCTTATGCCAATGCTTTACTTTTTTCAGTTTATCCTGATGAAGAGAAGATAAGAGCTCCAAAATGGAGTCAGGTGATCAAAGGAGTTGAATGGATGGCGACACGATTGAAGGGTGAATTTCAGATTTATACATTTAATGAATCGGCTCAATCTGTTTTAGAAGAGAGTGATGGAAAATGGATACAAGCTGATAGTAAAAATATAGTTTCAGCCATTGATAAGTTAGCAGCAACAGCCCCCCGTGGTGGCAACAGTCTATACAATGCTTTTGAAGCCATAAATGCTTTCAGTAAAAAACCAGACAATATATTTTTATTTACAGATGGTTTACCTACATTGGGTTCAAGAATACCTAATTCGCCGGTAAAAGTTTATCCTAGAGATCGGCAGAAGTATTTTAATAGAGCACTCGAAGTATCACCATCAATTCCCATGAATGTCTTTTTATTTCCATTGGATGGAGACCCAACAGCAGCAGCAAGTTTTATTAACTTAGCCGGGTTGAAGAAAGGATGTTTTGTTGCACCCTCCAAAGATTGGCCATCGTCATGAGGAAAAAAAGGGACATGGAAACATTCAATCTATCCTTCTTGGATGTCGTCTGCTGTGGCTTTGGAGCTGTTATTCTATTGCTTGTAATTACAAAAATTTACGAACCTATTACCATACAAAAAAGCCAAAAAGACCTAAAGGCATTGGTTTCTAAATTAGAACAAGAATTAGAAATCATAAGAGGCGATTCAACAGTGTTGAATCAAAGGTTGTCATCATCAACCACTCAACTTGCTATCAATAAAGAAAAAAAGAATAAATTATCTGGAGATTTATCCGATATAGAGGGTCAATATGATACGACAAAAGCATTTGCACAAATCCAATCGGGTGAGAAAAATGCCTTATTCATGATTAAGCAATCATTAACCGAGATTATGAAAAAACTCCAGATAAATCAATCTGATACAGAGGGTAGAGCTGTAGGAATCCCAGTTGATAGTGAATACGTTATCTTTGTTATAGACAATTCTGGAAGTATGCAAAATAATGTTTGGGGTAAATTAAAAAGTAGCATGGCTGATATATTAGCTGCTTACCCAAAGGAAAAACTGAAGGGAATACAAGTTATTAATTGTAATGCCAGCTACTTATACCCTTCTTTTAAGGCTGGCTGGATACCTGATACACCAACCAATAGAAATGAAATCTTAAGAAGATTAAATAACTGGAATGCGATTTGTGATTCAGATCCAACAAGAGGAGTTACCGAAGCGATTACACGATATACAGATAATAAAAAAAGAATTGCCATTTGGATAATGGGTGATGATTTAGCCAATAACTTATACGATGATCCTGTAGAGGCAATACGAAGAGTGGCATTAAAATTTAATAAAATTGATGATAATGGGGTACCTTTTATAAGAATACATGGGATGGCTTTTCCTAATAATGCGACATTCTATCCAGTTGAATTCCAAAATATGTTAAGAGTTCTTGCAAGTGAGAATTATGGCGCTGTTGTTGTAGAATCGTATTAATAACTTTTAAAAGAAAGAGTGTCTATTATCCTATGAGAATGTCTTATGAACAAATAGAGTTTTGGGTGCTGGCTAATCCAGAATTTTCTGCTTTTGCCATGTTTGTAGTAGCTTTTTCTGAGTCTTTTATAATTTTAGGAACTTTTTGGCCAAGCATATTATTGTTACTTTTGGCAATAACGCTTAACGAGGCTGACGTGGAATTACTTACAATTTGTTTAGCTGCAGGAGTGGGTTCTTTTTTAGGTGATTTTTTAAGTTTTTATTTAGGATCCTTTTTTGGTCCTAAATTAAAACAAAAGAAATTCTTACAAAATAGGAAGGATCAAATAAAAAAAGGAGAGGTATTTTTTGATCGCTATGGATGGGGAGGAATCATAATTGGCAGACTCACACCAGCTATTAGACCTTTCATACCTTTTATTGCTGGTTTGGCAAAGATGCCTTCTAAAACTTTTATCATCAGTTCTATTTGTGCATGTTTTATTTGGGGTTTGACACTAGCAATTTTAATCATAGGAATAGATAATATTTTAATGCTTTTTAAGTAAAGGAGAATGAAATGTCAGCTGATGATCTAGAAAAGAAACATTGCACTCCATGCGAAGGAGGCGTTCAGCCATTGGATATGACTGCTGCTAAGCAGATTGGAGAAGCCATAGATTCAAGTTGGGTTATATCCCATGATGCCAAAGAGATTGTTAGAGAATTTAAATTTTCAAACTATACCAAGACTATTTCTTTTGTTAATGCAGTAGCTTGGGTTGCTGATACAGAAGATCATCATCCAGAAATGGAAGTACACTATGGATCTTGTAAAGTGACTTATTCAACACATTCAATTGGTGGTTTATCTGAAAACGATTTTATCTGTGCCAAGAAGATTGATAATATTATTTCTTAGACATCTTCATAAAACTCATGCGAGTGATTAGGAAGTAGATAGGGTATAACTTTCATATGATGTTCTTTGCTCAAAGTTCTTCCAAAGTTAATTCGATCTTGAATGGATTCCCACTCTTCAATCATAACGAAATGTTGACCATGATCATGATCTTCTTCCCCGCCAGCTGCAAGTTCTTCTTCAGAATAGGTGGCCTTTACTGCTGCGGCCATAGCACCATTTTTTGCTCTAAAGATTTTTCTACTAATGAAACCAGGTGCTGATTCATATTTTGATTGCAGGCCTTTATAATACTCACCAACTTCATCAGCATAATCTTCCTTGGCATAAATAGTCACTATGTAATTTTCCATTTGCTTCCACCTATTAATTGATTGACACTAAATTCTAAATTAGTTTTAAATAAAGTAAACACTAAATTCTAATCCAATGATTAAAATTGAAAACATCTACAACGCGAGCAATATTCTAAAGGGTATTGCTAGAGAAACTCCTATTTTGTCCTCAAAAAAACTAAATGATTTAGTTAACGGGAATATTTATTTAAAAGCTGAAAACGAACAATATTCAGGTTCTTTTAAGTTAAGAGGAGCTTATTATTGCATGCATCAAATGTTAAAAACTCATGCTTACACAAATGTGGTTGCTTGCTCTTCAGGTAATCATGCTCAAGGTGTGGCACTTGCAGCATCTCAGCTTGGCCTAAAAGCTACAATTGTTATACCCAATGATGCACCTAAAATAAAAATTAAAAGAACTCAAGATTTAGGAGCTGAGATTATATTTTATGATCGTTACAATGAAAGCAGGGAGTCAATTGCAGAGGATTATGCTAAAAAGAAGAATGCTTTTATCATTCCCCCTTATGACAACTTTGATGTCATAACGGGACAAGGAACTGTGGCTTTGGAAGCTATTCAGCAACTCTCTTTAATTGAAGAGACTATTGATAATTTTATATGCCCAATTGGTGGTGGGGGTTTAATAGCTGGATGCAGCATTGCTTTATCTGAGTATTTAAATCACGTCAATATTTTTGGCGTTGAACCAGAATTCTTAAATGATACACAGCAATCTTTGCAAGCTGGTAAGCGAATTAAGATTGACATCAATCAACCTAGCTTATGCGATGCATTAATGGCTCCAATACCTGGAGAATTAACTTTTTCTATTAATCAAAATAACCTCAAAAATATTTTTACAGTGAGTGATGATGAAGTAATAGATGCAATTCAGTTTGCCTATAATGAATGGAATATAATTATAGAGCCTGGCGGTGCCGTTGGTTTAGCATTAATACTTTCTGGTCGTTTTGCAACCCCTATGGAAAATACACTCATAATTTTAAGCGGGGGAAATATAGATCCAGTAGAACATCAAAATCTCATTAAATAAGTATTGATGCGATAGCTTTTTACAAGTAATCTTACACTCTCAAACACTTAAGAAATGGACTATATTATGACCAATCAAGATCTACAGGGTAGAACAATACAAGCGAGAAATCCAAGGACGGGTGAGATGGATTATTCTTTTGAAGTCACTAAAAATAGTGAGATAGAAGAGATTGTCAGTGATTTACGGTCATCACAAAAAGCATGGTCTGAAAAGACCATTGACCAAAGAGCAGAAACTTTGAATGATTGGGCTAAAGCCGTTTCGTCGAATGAAGCCTTGCTGGAAGCCTTGGTCCAAGACACGGGAAGATATTTTATTGCTACTGCTGAGATTGCCAGATTAACAACAATGATTGGGGACTGGTTAACAATTGGACATGAAATATTCAAGGATCAGCCAGGCATTCAATCTTCAGCTCCAACTGTTACTTATCAGCATCAATACAAACCCTTTGAAGTTGTTGGAATTATTGGGCCTTGGAATTTTCCATTTTTGATTACACTGATAGACCTCATACCTGCCTTGATGGCAGGCTCTGCAGTAGTTGTAAAGCCGAGTGAAATTACCCCACGTTTTATCCAACCACTTCAGGAAACCCTAAAACAAGTTCCTGAATTAAACGGTGTGTGCCGATTTATACAAGGCGATGGAGAGACTGGTCAAGCTTTAATCAATAATGTAGATGCCCTCTGTTTTACTGGGAGTGTTAAAACAGGAAAATTAGTTTACAAAAGTGGTGCAGAGAACTTCATTCCTATTTATGCAGAATTGGGGGGTAAAGACCCAGTTATTATCACGGAAAATGCTGATCCTAAAGAAAGTGCAAAAATTGTACTTAGAGCTTCAGTTCAGGCTACTGGCCAAGCTTGCCAATCCATTGAAAGAGTCTATGTGCATGAATCAATAGCAGATAATTTTAAAACAGAGTTAGTTCAATTAGCGAAAGCCGTTACTCTTAATTATCCAAATATTAGAGAAGGGCATATAGGACCACTGATTTTTGATAAACAAGCCGATATTATTGAATCTCATATCAATGATGCTAAAGCAAAAGGAGCTGAAATCTTATCTGGTGGTTCAATAGAGAATCATGGCGGCGGTAAGTGGGTTCTTCCAACGGTGATTGGCAATGTAGATCATTCAATGCTAGTGATGATGGAAGAAACTTTTGGCCCTGTGATTCCAGTTATGACTTACAGTGATATAAATGAGGCTATTCGATTAGCCAATGATACTAAATATGGTTTATCTGCAGCTGTCTTAGCTGGAGATAGTCAAGAAGCCGAGTCTGTTGCAAAACACATTGATGCTGGTGCTGTGAGTATCCAAGATTGTGGTATTACCACCTATGTTTTTGATGGGGAGAAGAACTGGTTCAAGGAATCAGGGATTGGAGCCTCAAGAATGGGAGAGATGGGGATGTTAAGATTTTTTAGAAAAAAAGTTCTCTACACTCAGTCTGCCTCAGAAAACTATGGCATTGATGCTATGGGAGAAAGGTAAATTAAGTAGTTTCTTCTATGGAATTGGCGGAGTGGATGCGAAACTAGAACATTGCACTAGGATCAACTTCATCAATCTCTGGATCTTCGTTTCTGCCCTGAATAAATTCACCAGTGACCATTTGATCATAGGACATGCCTGGCCCAACCATAGGATAGACCATTGCATCAGGGTCTATTATGACTTCAAGAAAAGCCGCCTTTTCAAATTCAATAAAGTTCTTGACTGTTTCTAGTAATTTATCTTTATCGGTTAAGCGTTCTGCATACTCAAAACCATCCGCTTTAGCTGCCATCACAAAATCTTTTTTAAGCAATGTTTTATCGCTGCCTGAAAATCTTCCATTGTAAAAAAGCTTCTGCCATTGTTTTACCATTCCATCTCCTGAGTTATTAAGTAATAAAACTTTAATGGGTAATTCATAGCTTGTAATGGTTTCCATTTCACCAAGATTCATTCTGATGCTTCCATCACCATCTACATTAATGACCAATGCATTAGGCTCAGCAAATTGTGCTCCAATTGAAGCAGGCAGTCCAAATCCCATGGTGCCCATGCTTCCTGAGGTTAACCATTGTCTTGGTTTGGAAAAGTCAAAATACTGTGCAGCCCACATTTGATGTTGGCCAACGCCTGTCGATACAATTGCATTGCCTTGTGTCAGTTTATTAATCTCATCCAATACTTTTTCTGGTTGGATTAATTCTGAGTCCGTGTTGTATTTCATTCCATGTTTTTCTTTAAGCAATTGAGCTTCGTCGTTCCAATTTGAAAAATCAGGTTTAATCTTATTATTATTTGCATAAGCAGTGAGTTCAGATAAGGCTTCTTTTAACAGCCCTACATGTGACCAATTGACTTTTTTAACTTTATTAATTTCTGAGGGATCGATATCAAAATGTGCAACAGCTTTAGCTCTAGGCGCAAATCTTTCTGGAAGTGCAGCCACTCTGTCATCAAACCTTGAGCCAAATGCAATCACAAAATCACAGTCTTCAACAGCATAATTAGCAAATGCAGTTCCATGCATTCCAAGCATACGCATTGAGAGGTCTGATTGAGTATCACAAGCACCAATTCCCATTAATGTTGTGACAACTGGTATCTGAAATTCATTTGAAAATTGTCTTAATTCTCCACAGGCATCTCCAGCAATAGTTCCACCTCCAGCATAAAATAGGGGACGTTTTGAATTTTCCAAAAGATCAAAGAATCTTTTGCAATCATCCTGACTTAAGGTGTTTTGCTCTATAGCTATTAATCGTTCTCTGTATGAGGAGATGTTTAATTTTTTGTTGGCATCAGGTTGAATTATTGCAGTTTGTATATCTTTTGGAACATCCACTACTACTGGACCTGGTCTTCCTGAAGTTGCAATTTCAAAAGCAGCCCTCATGGTGGCTTCCAGCTTTTCTTCATCGGTTACTAAGAAAACATGTTTTGCCACTGATCCCATGACACTGGTTATTGGAGCTTCTTGAAAAGCATCCGTTCCAATTGAACTTCTGCCTACCTGTCCGCAAATGACAATCATTGGTATTGAGTCAGCCATGGCATCTCTAACAGGCGTTACAGTATTAGTTGCACCTGGTCCGGAAGTAACCAGTACTATCCCAGGCTTACCTGTTGCTCTTGCATAACCAGAAGCCATGAATCCAGCACCTTGCTCATTTGCAGGAACAATTAAAGGCATGGCATTGGTTTTATTTATTTCGTTATATTGAAAAATAGCATCGTACGTGGGAAGTATAGCTCCACCACTGTATCCAAAAATAGTATCCACTCCATGTTCTGCTAGAACATGAACTATAATTTCTGACCCAGTTATGCTTTTATCTGTGACCATATTTTCATTCTATTTTATAAAAAAATACTATGCTATTTATTTAGAGCCAAACACCATACTATAAAGAAGAGTTAAAAGTAATAATCATTGCCTTACTTCAATTATTAATAGAAGCATGTACAATCGATTTTTTAAGAATAAAATATAATTATTATGAAGCATACGATAGCGATTCTTTTGCAAAATGAATCTGGGGCTCTATCCAGAGTTGCCTCTATGTTTTCTACTAGGGGATACAATATTGACTCATTGAGTGTTGCACCCACTCAAGATCCTATGATTTCAAGACTAACATTAGTAACCGAGGGTTCTGATGAAGTCATTGAACAGATTACTAAGCAGCTCTATAAGTTAATTGATGTTGTTGATGTTTTTGATATCACACTTCATGATCATATCGAAAGAGAGATGATGCTAATAAAAATCGAACCCTTCACTCACAGTACTGAAGAACTAAATGAAATCATCAGTAACTATTCTGCCACCATCATTAATAAAAAAGATGAGTTAATGATTATTGAAGTAATGGCTGACAGTGACGTCAATAATAATTTTCTAACTGATATCACTGATGTTAGCAAAGTTATAGCCATTGCAAGAAGTGGCCCTCTTGCCTTGGCCAAAGGGATTTCTAAAACTAGTCTCTAACGACAAACGATCCTTTCATAATCATATAATGACCTGGGAAGGAACAAAAGAACGTGTAATCGCCACCCACACTCAATAGATCACCAGAGAATGTCACTGACGTTTCAGCCCCACCACCAATCACCGCAGAAGCCGCAATCACACGAGCATCATTAACAGGCACATAGTTATTTCCCAGTCCAGCACCACCACCAGCAGTTGCTACAGGCATAAAGTCTGCTGTATTGGTTAAGACCCAATTGTGTCCCATGACATTGGCTGGCATCGCACCAGTGTGTTTAAGGGTGACTGTAATGTCACTGCAACTGGAACTCACCACCATTTCTTTAAGATTAAACTGCAACATATCATTGCCTTCAATGACTTGATTGCATGAATCGGCTGCGACGAAATTGGAAGTCGATAGTAAGATAATTAGTGTTAGCAATAATGATGAATTTTTCATAAGTATCCTTAGATTAAATATTGAAGATATATTGTTAGTTCGAGCAATAAAAGAAGTTAGATTTAAGCAGAAATACAAATAATGGTTAACTCATATTATTGATTAAAGCATCTCCAAACTCACTGCACTTTACCGGGGTGACATCATCCATTAGTCGAGCAAAATCGTACGTAACCGTTCGATCTTGAATGGTTCGATCCATCGATGAAATAATTAAATCCGCTGCTTCAGTCCAATCAAGATAACGCAGCATCATTTCACCAGAAAGAATTACAGATCCAGGATTAACTTTATCTAGATTAGTGTATTTTGGAGCTGTCCCATGAGTGGCCTCAAAAACGGCATGCCCAGTAAGGCTATTGATGTTTCCACCTGGTGCTATACCTATCCCACCCACTTGTGCTGCTAGGGCATCGGATAGATAGTCTCCGTTTAGATTCATTGTTGCTATTACATCAAATTCAGAAGGCCTAGTTAATACTTGTTGTAGTGTAATGTCAGCAATTGCATCTTTGACTAAAATAGCTCCATTGTTCATAGCTTTAGTTTGTTCTTGATTGGCTGCTTCTTCCCCTTTCTCAGCTTTAGTTCGTTCCCATTGATCCCAGGTATAGACGTATTCGCCATATTCTCTTTCAGCCAATGCATAACCCCAGTTTCTGAAAGCACCTTCTGTATACTTCATGATATTTCCTTTGTGAACAAAGGTGACGCTTTTACGTTTATTTTTTATGGCAAAATCAAAAGCGGATCTCAATAATCTTTCTGTACCCTCAATAGAAATTGGTTTTATTCCGATGCCTGAAGTCTCTGGGAATCTTATTTTAGAGTAATCTTCTGGAAAAGATTCTTTAAAGAAGGTGAGAAATTTTTCATTCGATTCACTGCCTTGTTCAAATTCAATACCGGCATAGATATCCTCAGTGTTCTCTCTGAATATAACCATATCAATCTGTTCAGGTGCTTTAACAGGAGAGGGCACTCCTTTAAACCATCTCACTGGCCTTAGACAAACGTATAGATCAAGCAGTTGTCTTAACGCTACATTCAGTGATCTCATGCCACCACCAATTGGAGTGGTCAGAGGACCTTTGATTGAAACTAAATATTTCTTACAGTCTTCTATGGTCTGATCTGGAAGCCAGTTATTGTATTTATCAAAAGCCTTTTGACCGGCATAGACTTCAAGCCAATGTATTTTTCTTTCTCCATTGTAAGCTTTTTCTACGGCAGCATCTAAGACTCTGACGGCTGATTTCCATATGTCTGGTCCTATGCCATCTCCCTCTATAAATGGGATTATTGGATCATTTGGAACGGTTAACTTTCCATCTATTAGCTCAATCTTTGATCCTTCTTGTGACATATATAACCTCTATATTTCTAACATTTCTTTGAATACGAAACAGTTTGGGCTGTAATTATATGTTTTTAGATCTTTTATACAATAGCTATGTTCCATTAATGTTGATGCAAAAATTCAAACAGAATTTTACAAAAAGCAATTTTCTGTTCTTTGCCGGCAACCACATGTGCTACATCTTCCATAGTCACACCAATCGCATTGGGAATACCTTCTTCAATGGGCATTGTTGTTCTTGGGCCTGTAACCAAGTCTTTAGCTGCATGAATTATAAGACAAGGGGCTTGAATGTTACAAAGCTGTTCACGCACATCATGGTTCAGACAGGCTTCTACGAGTCTTTCATGGGTTACTAGATTTCCATTTAATTCTTTCCATCCAGCGTTCTCACCCAGTAAATTATCCCTATTCTCATTGTAATATTCTGGCAAAAACGAATAGATACTGACGAACTGTTGAAATGTTAGAAAACCCGAATCTCTGTGCACATCTCTGAATAGTTTTAACTGATCATAAAGATAGGTATCACAAAAAACCCAAGCACCCATATTCACCATGGTTCTAACTAAATCATTTCTTTGAATAGCAACTTCTTGAGCTACACAGCAACCCATGCCAACCAATCCTATCATATGAACGTTTTTCCATTGCAAGTGATCTAGAAGACCAATCAAATCATCGGCATGCATTTTCATAGAAGGTGTAACATCTATATCATCCGAGGATTCACCTATACCACGATAATCAAAAACTAATACTTGGTATTCATCCGTTAAGCCTCTAGCCAATAATTTTTCATTGCCATGTGCAAATGTACCCCAGCCACCCATGCAGACAACAGGATCGCCTTCACCATGAATTTCATAATACATTTCGTGATTATTAATTTGGATTGTTGGCATATAGATTCTCCTCAGGTTTAAATGAAAATATCAATTGATTATATTATTGCTAATCTACTAGATCTATATGCATTCTTAATGGAATACTGTAATCTAATTTTTATACATTATATGGAGTAAAACCAATGAGCGAAAGAAAAGAAACAAAAACCATAATGGAGTTTTTGGCTGAAAATCCTGATGTTGATGTAAACAATGCTTGGGAACGTTGTTGGGGGATCCAGACTGGAATCATAGGTAGAATTCGAGAAAGATTTGAGGTCTCAAAGCATCCATCTTGCGAAGGGAGGGACTACTTTACTTCTGAAGTGCATCCTGAAAATGGTCAATTAGAGGGCTCGTTTAATTCTTATACTGGAGAGAATATGGATTGGTTGGTCCATTCTTGGCTTGGTAATAGAAAGCGAAGCATATTGGATATCAATGCAACAGCTTTCTTGGGTCAAGAAACAAGAGTGCCCCATCTGACAGTTATTTTTGGAACAATACCACGTCTTTATTTTTATGCTGAATACACACCAAGGATGGATTTAAGAACCAATCCAGATTATTTAAACAAGTATTATGAGCCAGTGAATAAAGATTTTCTCGAATTTCGAGATCATCCTAACTGGACTAGGTTTGTGAGTCATGGAACTTACCTCAGGTCCTTTATGTCTCCTATTTGTGTTAGTTCACATGCAGAATTGAATGATGAGAATATTGATTATTGTGAAACTTATTTAAAAACCTTTATTGATCGATGGTTTGCATGGTTGGATGAGGCTGAAACTGTTCCATTATCAGAGAGAGATGCACTTCAAACATATGATTTAAAAGTAAGAGAGTTGGGATATAGGAATGACCCTATGAATGTTCTTCCAATACAAATATTTGGGGCTGAAGAGGCAAATAGAATGTTGGAAATGAGAATAGGTGTTGATCAAATTAAAGCCGTTAATGGTCGTTGGAAATAATTGAGTACATGTTTAGAGCGCTTCTAATTGATGATGATGTAAAGTTAGGAAGACTTTTAAAAGATTTTTTAAAAAAATCAAATATAAATTTATTTACCGTTAATAATCCAACTGAATCTTTCTCATCGATAGAAGAATGTAAACCAGATATTATAATTCTTGATGTCATGATGCCTAAGATGGATGGATTTGAAGTGTGCAAAAACATTAGGAAGGTTCATTCCATTCCAATCATTATGCTGAGTGCAAGAGGTGATTCTGAAGATAAAATTAAAGGCTTGGATTTAGGTGCTGATGACTATATTGCCAAACCATTTCAACCAAGAGAGTTATTAGCAAGAATTCACAGTCTTTTAAGAAGAGTTTCTGATGAGAAAAAGATCTCCATCAAGGGTTATTTTGAAGTAGATGAATTGCATCGAGAAATTAAAATGAAAGGGGAATTGCTTCAATTAACCAACAAAGAGTATGAGTTACTTTCCCTTTTGGTTTTTAATCCTGGCGTCATCTATACCAGAGATGATCTTCTTAGAGAAATTAAAGGTGTTGAGGCTAAGCTTTTCTCAAGATCTATTGATATCTTAATTTCAAGATTGAGAAATAAGATAGAGAAGAATACTGAATCTCCTGAGTATATAAAAACAATTTGGGGCAAGGGCTATATTTTTATCAATAGCCATAAATTAGACTCATGAATAAGTTTTTCGAATCCTTAACACTTAAATTAACTGTTGTTTTCTTTGTTACAGCTATTGCTTACGTGTATCTATTGACTATTGGAATACAAAGACTTGTTTTTAATGAAGAGGTGCGAGAAACCCTTGGCTACTATCAATCTGGTTATTTTGAATACATGTTAGAGGATTTAGGTTATCCACCTGACTTAGTTAAAGCTGAGAAAATTGTAAAAGCTATGCCTTTGGATATGAAGATTTATGATGAAAATCCAGTATGGTCTTCCTCAGATGATTTTCCAGATATTGCTTCCATTGATTTTCAATTGAGTGGTCTCAATATGGCTAAGATTAAAGCAGATATAGAGTTTGGAAGAGAAACGTCATTGGAAGGAGTGGAATTTTCTAGATACCAAGGCAGAACCTATACTAAAATTCCTTATGAAGATTTCACCATTGTAATGGTGAACCCTAAATTCTCACAACCGATTCAATCAATCTATATTCTTGAGCTAGTCATTGGAATTACTCTCATTATTCTTTTGGTTTGTTTCACCAGTGTTTCTAGAATCTTCAAGCCAATACAGGCAATTCAAGAAGGTGCTAACCGAATTGGCAATGGAGAGCTTGATTATAGAATCGAAGTCAATCAAAAAGATGATTTAGGAAAACTTGCAAAACAGATTAATTTACTGGCAGACAATATAGAAGAGATGCTGCATGCAAAGCAAATGCTTAATCTTGGAGTCAGTCATGAATTAAGATCTCCACTGACAAGAGCAAGACTTCAAGTTGAAATGATAGACGATGACTTTAACAAAGAGGATCTCTTAACTGAAATTAGTGCCATGGAAGCAATCATTTCAAATTTATTGGATAGCGAGGCAATCAATTATGGGCATAAGAAACTGAATTTAGAGACTTTCAGTTTAAAGGAAAGCATTAAAAAGGTGATTGAAAATTCAGCTTTTCTTAAAGAGAAAGAGTTCGGACCAAATGGTTTAATTGTGGAAGCAGATATAGATGATGTAAGTATCGAAGCCGATCAAATATTGATTGAAGTGACATTAAAAAATATACTTGAGAATGCCGCAAGGTTTTCTTCTTTAGATAAATCAATTATTGAAGTTAGTCTTGAAAAATATGATGAGAGTTCTATTCAAATTTCTATAAGAGATTATGGCCCTGGTTTTTCAAAAGAAGAGATCGAAAAAGTAACTGAGCCTTTCTACAGGACTAGCAAATCAAGAAGCAGGGAAAGTGGTGGCTTTGGATTGGGTCTTTATTTATGCAAACAAATTATCCTGGCGCATCAAGGTTTATTATTAATTAGTAATCATGAGGCACAAGGTGCAGTTGTATCAATTCAACTCCCGATCGAACAATAATATAAAACCAGACAATAAGGTTCTTTTAGTGCCTAGAAATATTCTCCATTCTATGGTTTAATCGCGTCTAAAATATTAGGAAACATTATGGCATTGATACATGTAATTGATAGTGAAGGCGAAGAGCATGAAGTGGAAGGACAAATAGGCCTTTCATTGATGGAAAGTTTAAGGGATTTAGACAATGGGACATTAGCTTTATGTGGCGGTATGTGTTCATGTGCTACTTGCCATTGTTTTATTGAAGAGCCCTGGGCTTCATCACTGTCAGAAAGGCAAGACGACGAACTTGAGTTACTTGAAGATTTAGATTCTTTCAAGAAAGATCAATCTCGTTTAAGTTGCCAAATAGAATTTACAGAAGACATGGATGGAATGAGAGTTCAAATTGCACCCGATGAATAAAGGAGGTTAAAAATGATAAAGTTATTTCATGCCAAGGGCAGTCGATCAGTAAGAATTATTTGGTTATTCGAAGAACTTGGAATGGATTATCAATTGGATACTGTAGAAAGGGGCAAGCCAAATAAAGCTTTTGGTGAAGCCAGCATTTTTGCTAAGATCCCAGCCATTCAAGATGGAGATATAACGCTCACAGAGTCAGTAGCAATTATTCAATATATTCTTCAAAAGTATGGAGGAGGAGGCCTGCAACCTTCAGTTGATAGTGATGATTATGCAATGTATTTGCAATGGCTTAACTTTGGAGAATCAACACTGATTCAGCCAATAGTTGAGATTTTAGTTAATACAATGTTTCGATCGGAAGAGAATAGACATCAATATTCCATTGACTCTGGTATACAGTCATTTAAAAAAATAGCTCAATCTTTAGATCCTGTACTAAGCCAACAAAATTATCTTTTAGGCAGTCAATTCAGTGCTGCAGATATTGTTAATGGTTATACTTTGAGACTCGCTAATAGACTTCAATTGCTAGATGATTCTGAGGGTATTGAAAATGTATGTGAGTATTTTAGAAGACTTGAAGCTCGTGAGGCTTATCAGAAAGCTATCTCTATATAGGTCGTCTATTTTTCCAAGGCTTAGCTTCTTCTAGGTCTAAAGCCAGTTGCAATAGTTCTTTTTCTTTTCCTATGCCTGCCTGAAAATGTGACCCAATTGGTAATCCTATTGTCGACCAATGTAACGGCAAGGATATAGCTGGTTCACCTGTAACATTTGCTAGAGGAGTAATACTAATAATATCAATGCATCTTTGTAATAAATCATCATAATCTACGCTGGGAGCAAGAAATCCTAATTTTGGCACTGTTGTTTGCATTACAGGCGTTAGAAGCATGTCATATTCTTCAAAAAAACCTTTCGTTTTTATCGTATCATTTTTTAGAAGATTAACAGCTTTCTTTACTTGATTTTCCGGTCTGGAATCAAACCATTTCCCAAGTCCTAATGTCCATGGTTCTAATAATTTTTCATTAATAACTTTCTCCATTCCATATGTTTGCTCTGCGAAAGTAATAATCTCCTTAGCGCCATAAGCCCACATAGTAAGAAAAGAATCTATAAAATTAATACCATTAATGAATGGCTTAACTATTTCTATATTATGTCCTAGGTTTTCGCATAACTTAGCAGTATTTTCGGTTGCGTTTTTAACTTCAGGATCCGATTCTATTCCAAGCATGCTTTGTGTCATCATTGCTATTTTAAGTACTTTTTTTGATCGAGTTAAGCTTGTTGGAAATACTGGTAAATGTTTGGGTAATTTTTTTCTTTGCATAGCATGTAGAGCAGTAATGGAATCTCTAATAGTTTTTGTATGAACAAAGCGAACGCTCAGATCAATGGGTCTATTCGGCTGTGACGAATCAATTGTCCTATAGAGGCTTGGCTTTAGTCCCACCAGACCACAGCAAGAAGCAGGTATTCTTATAGATCCACCACCATCACTGGCTGAAGCAATAGCTGTCATACCTGAAGCAACAGCTGCCGCTGATCCACCACTGGAGCCACCTGTTGAATAATCTTGGTTCCATGGATTTTTAGCTACACCTAAATGAAATGACTCTGTGGTTGGTAGCAGACCAAATTCAGGTGTATTCGTTTTTCCCAAAGAAATTAAACCTGCATCTAAAGCAGCTTGTACATTTGAAGAATTATTTTGAGCTACTCTCTTAGCAAATAATTTCGAACCAGAAGAAGTTATTAATCCCTTTTGGTTTAGTAAATCTTTGATTAAATAGGGCACACCAGCGAAGGGGCCTTTTGAAGTTTGATTTTTAGCTATTAGCCTTGCTTGCTCAAATGAGGTTTCAACCACAGCATTTAATGATGGGTTAAATTTTAAAATTCGATCAATAGATGCATCGACCAACTCTAATGCCGTTATTTCTTTTTTCTTGATTAATGCAGCCTGTGCAGTGGCGTCTAAATTATTGAATGGATCGATATCACTAAATGCTTTTTTGATTGGAAAGGAAGTTGATACAGCTACTGCTGCAGTATTTTTAAGATAGGTTCTTCGGCTTAACTTCATATGATCCCTAAAACATTCTCAGGAGGTCTACCTATAATGGCTTTATCTCCACTAATAACAATGGGTCTTTCTATCAGGATAGGATTTTCACTAATAATATTAAGCAGTTGTTCAGAGTTAAGGCTTTGATCATTCAGGTTTAATTTCTTATAGATTTCCTCTCCTTTCCTTATTAGCTCTCTAATATTTATATTAAGTTTATCTATGATCTCTTTAAGCTCTAATGAGGATAGTGGATCAATTAAATAAAGTCTTATTTCTGGATCAATGCCATTATTTTGCAATAGGCTAAGCGTCTTTCTTGATTTACTGCAACGAGGATTATGAAGAATCGTAAAAGACATTAATTTTTAAATTCCATATCGAGAAAAGAGGTCTCTTTTTCTTCCCAAAATTTTTGTTTGAAATACTCTGCTTATTATTTTCCAAGTGGTTAGCCAGGCAATTCTCTTCCCACTTTTTTTATTTAGTAGAATCTGTTCTACAATCCAAGGAGTAGCTGTTTCAACATGATCACAGATCATATTCACCATTGGTTTACTTTTCTTCCATTCTTCAGCTGATAAGCGTTTTTGTTCATTCAACCAATTATCTGTTATTAAAACGCCTGGACTGATGCTTCCAATAGTGATGTTAGTATTTTTATTTTCTGAGACCAAATATTTGGTCATGATATTGATGCTTGCTTTAGTTGAGCTATAAACTCCCATACCAGGAGTTATTCTTTTTCCATCAAAGCTACCGCCTAACATATTGTATAAATTCCCACTTCCTTGTTTTCTAAAACCGGTAATTGCAACTTGGGAGCCAAATAATGTACCTAATGAGTTGGTATCAATCATACTGTGAATTAAGCTTTCAGGAACTTCATGAACTTTACTTTGCCCAGAGGCATAACCAGCATTATTAATCCAATAATCAACGGTATTAAATTCTGTTTTTGCTAAATCCCATAATGCTTCAAGTTGATTTTTATCTGAAATATCACAGACCTGGCCAATAATTCTCCCTTTAGATTTATTGTTCATTTCTTCAGTGACACTTGCAATGTCTGCTTGTCTTCGGCTTGTAATGACTACATTATGACCGAGTTTTGCAAATTCATTGGCAAGTCCTCTGCCAACTCCTTTTGTACTTCCTGTAATTACTATGCTAGACATAACTTATTTTTTTTATTCTTATTAAAGTCTTTGTGCGCCATCTAAATCAATGCATCTTCCAGAATAATAGTCATTTTCAAAAATGAATTCAGCTGCCTTAGCCACTTCGTCAGGTTCACCAATTCTACCCAGTGGAATCATCTTGGCCAATCCCTCCAAAACATTTTCTGGCATTGAGGCAACCATTTCTGTATTGATAAATCCTGGAGCAATTGAGTTCACACGGATACCATATTTAGACAGCTCTTTTGCCCAAACAACAGCCATTGATTGAACTCCAGCTTTGGTAGCAGAGTAATTTGTTTGTCCAAAATTACCGTGCCTTGCTACGCTTGAGATATTGATGATTACTCCTTTAGATTGAGATTCTATCATCAGCTGTGCTGCCTCTCTTCCACATAGGAAAACTCCAGTAAGATTAAGATCAATCACAGATTGCCAATCCTCAAGAGACATGCGTTTAACAAATTCACCATCTTTAAATTTAACCAATAAGCCATCTCGAGTCATTCCAGCATTATTAATTGAACCATGCAGAGGTCCAAGTTGAGAGACTATTGCAGTGTATGCTTCACCGACTTCCTCTTCCTTAGTTACATTGGCACTATAGGTCATAACTTCCGCGCCTTGAGATTCACAGGCTTCAACAGTAGCAGCTATAGACTCTTTATCGAGATCAATCAGTCCAAGTTTACATTTGTGTGCAGCAAGTCTTTTAGCCATAGCTGCCCCCAGTCCTCTTGCGGCACCGGTAATAATTATTGTTTTGTTTGCAATATCCATATTATTCCTCTGTTTTAGAAATCATAAAATATGAATTGTAACCGATATAAATCTATTTTTTTATATCTATAATTAATTTTTAACTTAAAAACAAATTATAACTTTGGTAATATATCATCAAGAATATTACCAAATAAGAAGGTGCAATATGACAGACGCATATATTTTTGATCATGTAAGGACGCCAAGAGGCAAAGGAAAAAGTGATGGTTCATTGCATGAGGTCACTCCTATAGAGCTTGTCACGCAAGTTTTAAAATCTTTAAAAAATAGAAATAATTTAGATACCAGTCGTATTGATGATGTCATCATGGGAGTGGTAGGCAGCCAAGGAGAGCAAGCTTCCAATCCTGCTAGAGTAGGAGCAATAAATGCCGGTTATAATGAAAAGGCAGCCGGTAAACAACTCAATAGATTCTGTGCTTCAGGTCTAGAAGCAGTAAACTCAGCTGCAGCTCAAATTATGTCTGGAATGTCAGATCTTTGCATTGGTGGAGGACTGGAGTCCATGTCCAGAGTCCCTATGAATTCTGTTGGCGGTGCGCTTGGAGTGGACCCACAAGTTGCCTATGAAAATTATATAATTCCTCAAGGGATTAGTGCTGATCTTATTGCTACAAAGTATGGTTTTAATCGTGATGATGTTGATTCTTATGCTGTTGAGAGTCAAAAAAGGGCATCCAATGCTCGAGATAAAGGGTATTTTAATAACTCAATCGTTCCAGTAAAAGATCAGCATGGAGAAGTATTATTAGATCATGATGAAGCGATTCGTAGTGGCACAACCATGGAGGATCTAGCAAAACTAAAACCCTCTTTTTCAGACTTAGGGGCAACCTATGGCTTTGATTCTGTGGCCATACAAAGATACCCAGAGGTTGAGAGAATGGAACATATTCACCACGCAGGAAATTCAAGTGTAATAGTTGATGGATCATCAGTTGTTCTTATAGGAACAAAAGAAGTGGGCAAAGAGTTGGGATTGAAGCCAAGAGCAAGAATCGTTGGATTTTCCTCCATCGGAACAGAGCCTACAATCATGTTGACAGGACCAGGACCTTCTGCAAAGAAAGTGCTGAAAAGATGTGGCATGACAAAGAATGATATTGATCTCTTTGAACTCAATGAAGCATTTGCAGTCGTAGTACTTCGTTACATGCAAGAGATGGATATTTCACACGATCAAATTAATGTGAATGGAGGAGCTATAGCGATGGGTCACCCCCTAGGCGCAACCGGTGCAATGGTTTTGGGAACAATGCTTGATGAAATGGAAAGACAAGACCTGAATACTGGATTGGTTAATTTATGCATCGGTGGTGGAATGGGAACCTCAACCATCATCGAACGTTGTAATTGAGTTGAGATAGGTAAATAAGGAAAACTAATGAGTGAAAATATAAAAATAAATATTGGTTCAGATGGCATTGCTATTCTAGAAATTGATGTTAAAGACAGACCCATGAATGTGATTACATCTGATTTTGCTAAAGAATTGGCTGAACGTGTTGAGCAAGTGACTAATGATGAAAAAATTATTGGTGCCATCATCACTTCATCAAAAAATGATTTTATGGCTGGAGCTGATCTTAAATCAATGTTGCCATCTCTAATGAAGCTTAGTAACGCCTCAGAGATGGTAGATGCAGTTGTCCAAAGCAACGGTGTTTCAAGAAATATTGAAACTTGCGGTAAACCTTTTGTTGCTGCAATCAATGGCACAGCTCTAGGTGGTGGCTTGGAGATTTGTTTGGCTTGTCATTATCGTATAGCCATAGATAGACCAGATGCTGTTTTGGGATTACCAGAAGTTCTAGTAGGCTTATTACCTGGAGGCGGAGGCACCCAAAGACTTCCAAGAATGATAGGAGTTCAAAATGCATTGGAACTCATGACCCAAGGAAAACATATTAAGCCAGCAGTGGCTAAATCCATGGGCATTGTTGATGAACTCTCTTCAAAAGAAGATCTCATTGGTAAGGCCAAGCAATGGATTATCGATGTTGGAGATCCAGTTAAGCCTTGGGATAAAAAAGGATTTAAAGTACCAGGAGGATTTGATCCAAACACAACATCAACTATTCAGGTATTTTCCATTGTTAATGCAATGGTTGCTAAAAATACTAATCATAATTACCCTGCACCAATATCAATCGTATCTTCTGTTTATGAAGGCTGTCAGGTTCCAATAGATACAGGTTTAAGAATAGAATCTAAATATTTTGTGAAACTACTTCGTGATCCAGTTGCTGGAAATATGATAAGAAGCTTATTCATTAATAAGCAGTCCGCCGATAAATTAAGAGCAAGACCGAAAGATGTTGAGAAATCCAAAGTAACTAATTTAGGGATGCTTGGAGCAGGCATGATGGGATCCGGTATAGCATTGGTCAGCGCTCAGGCTGGAATTAATGTAGTTCTTTTGGACTCAACCATAGAGAGTGCAACTAAAGGCAAGGAATACACTGAAAAGTATTTAGAAAAAAGTATTGCTTTGAAGAAAATGACATCAGAAAAAGCAAAAGTAATAATTGATCGTATTCAAGTAACCACTGATTTTAATGATCTAAAAGATTGCGATCTTATTATTGAGGCTGTATTTGAGAATAGAGAAATAAAGGCTGATGTCACTCAGAAAACTGAGAAAGTAATAGCAGATTCAGTTATTTTTGCCTCGAATACCTCAACCTTACCAATCACTGGACTTGCTAAAGCATCAAGTAGACCGAAGAGTTTTATCGGCATGCATTTTTTCTCCCCAGTGGAGAGAATGCCTCTAGTAGAGATCATAATGGGAGAGGAGTCTTCAGATGAAGCTTTGGCTAAATCACTCGATTACATACAACAAATTAGAAAAACACCAATGGTCATCAATGACAGTCGAGGATTCTTTACATCAAGAGTTTTTAGTCAGGCCTGTAATGAAGCTAATGAAATGTTAAGAGAGGGCGTACTGCCTGCATTGATTGAAAATGGTGCTAGGCAAGCAGGATATCCAGTTGGTCCTTTAGCCGTTCAGGATGAGACCAGCATAGAGTTAGGCCATAAGATTCATGTCCAAACTATTGAAGATATTGGGGATGAATACAAACCTCAATCAGCGGTAGATGTTGCAGAAAAAATGTATGAACTTGGAAGACTGGGTAAGAAATATCGAAAAGGTTTTTATGAGTATCCAGAAGACGGACCGAAAAAAATATGGTCAGGCTTAGCAGAAGCATTTCCAGTGTCTCAAACACAACCTGATCTTCAGTTAATTAAAGACAGGTTGATGACAATCCAATCATTGGATGCGTATCGATGCCTTGAGGAAAATGTATTGACCTCTCCAGATGACGGAGACATAGGTTCTATATTTGGTTGGGGTTTTCCACCATGGTCAGGAGGTGTTTTTTCTTATATCGATACTGTGGGCATTAAAGCATTTGTAGAAAGATGCGATGATTTTCATAAACGATTTGGTGAACGATTTAAGGTTCCAAATAGTCTTAGAGAACGTGCCAATAAGAATGAGTCTTTTTATTCCTAGAAAGAATTTGTTAGCAGAATAAATCTTTTTTAGATTCTTGTTTTTTTCAACAAAACATATAATCTATATTTCTTAATACTACTTATTAACTCAAAGGGGAAAAAGATGTCTAGTAATATGGGTGGATCTTCTAAAGGTAAGGTCACAAATACAGGTAAACCTCTCGGCTCGATTAAACATACTCAATCTAAAGCAGTAAAAAGCTGGATCAAAAATGAGCTGAAACAACAAACAACACGATTCAAAAAGATTTTAGAGCATATGGATGAAATTGCTCCAAAAAGAGATAAATGGATTGCTGATTTTCTTGAGACAATAACTACTCGTGGAACCAATATTGATGGCGATCTCCGAAATGTTATTGACAAAGAGGACCTGCCTAAAAAACCAAAAAGAAAATTCAGAGTAACTTATGAATCAAAAGATCTTAAAGGATTCAAACATTAAAAAAAGGAAGATGAATTATGCCTAGACCCCACATAGAACCATATGACGAAAGGCCAGCACCTTTCAAAAGAATGACTTTGCCAGGATTTGGTAAAGGAATGCATTATAAAGTTTTAAGCATGGATACAGAAACAGGTGCATGCTCATTAAAAGTTAAATTTGAAAGCGGCTATAAATTACCCCCAGGTATGAGTTATGCAGAGCTAGAGATGTTTGTTGTTTCTGGTTCAATCACTTATGGCGATACTACTTATGGAGATGGATACTATTTCTTGATCCCACCTGGAGTGAGTATGCCAGAAATGAGAGTTAAGAAAGGGGCTGTGGTAATAATGTTCTATAACTACGGAGAACCAAGTTTTATTCCATCAGATGAAGACCATCCGTTGGCTGAACGTTTTAGATTATCAATCGTTGACTCAATGAAGGATATTAATTGGATGCCAGGGAATAGGATTGTCCCTTCAGTAGCTTCTGGATGCATGTTGAAACCACTGAAGTATGATCCTGATACCGAAGCGCATACATTTCTTTATTGCATGACACCGGGTTTCAACCAAGATAATATTTCTTATCATGACTGTTGCGAGGAGTCTTATCATATTTGGGGAACTTCTTGGATGATGCAATTTGGTGATCTGCCTACAGGTGGATATTTTTGGAGACCTCCTTATATCAATCATGGTGCATTCGCCAGCAAAAATGGGATTATTGCAATAGGCAGAACGGATGCTCATTTGCATAACTATTTTCATCATAATCCTTGGACAACGCCTAAGGAAAATGCTGATAGAGCGTCTGCAAGATTGCGAAGACTGAGGCCCTCTTTGTATGAGTGGACTAGGTCGCCTGATGGACATAATCATTTCACTGACTTTGAGTATCCTCATTACCATGATCATGATCATGACTAAATGAGAAGCTGCTAAAGGTTTTATCTTATAAGCAAATAAATATGTCTGGACCACTAGAAGGAGTAAAAATACTCGAATTAACCAGTGTCGTATTGGGACCTTGGGCCGCTCAAATTATGGGCGATATGGGTGCAGAAATCATTAAAGTTGAGGCACCTTTTGGTGATAGTAACCGACAACTAGGCGCTTATAGAAATAAAGGCATGGCTGCACTTTATTTATCTAATAATAGAAATAAAAGAAGTTTGGTTTTAGATTTAAAGCAAGAATCAGCAAGGAATGCTTTACTCGAAATCGTTAAAGATTGTGATATTTTCTTACACAACAATAGACCTCAAGTGATGACTAAGCTGAGATTGGAGTACGATGACTTAAAAGCAGTTAATCCAAGTATTGTTTATTGCGGTACTTATGGGTATAGCAAACATGGACCTTATGGTAAGAAAGGTGCTTTGGATGATTCAATACAAGGAGCCAGCGGTATTGCAAGTCTAAATGAACTGGTATTGGGAGAGCCTAAATACTTGCCAACAGTTATTGCAGATAAAACAACTGCTATTACTGTTGTCTATTCTATTTTAGCAGCACTATTTTATAAAGAGAAAACAGGTGAAGGACAAGAAATTGAAGTTCCTATGTTTGAAACTATGGTTAATTTTACTATGGCAGAACATCTTTGGGGTGAGGTTTTTGAACCACCTCTAGCGAAGGCAGGGTATACAAGATTAATGTCTCATCATAGAAAACCATACAAAACTAAAGACGGATATATTTCTGTTTTACCTTACATGAACAATCATTGGAAAATATTTTGTGAAAAGGCAGAAAGGCATGATTTGATTGATGATGAGAGGTTTAAGGATCTTTCATCTAGGGTAACTAATATTGATGATACATATTCTGAGACAGGAAAGATTCTAGCAACAAAGACCACTCAGGAATGGCTTGATATTCTAGAAGAAACAAAAGTCCCAGCAATTGAAGTCAATTCACTCGATGATCTTTTCACCGATCCTCATTTAGATGCCGTAGATTTCTGGAAAGAAGTGGATCATCCTAGTGAAGGCAAACTCAAAATGCCAGGTTTCCCTGCTCGATTTTCAAAAACACCTGCTAGCATAAGGAGGCATGCTCCAAAACTAGGAGAACATAGTCTAGAAATACTTGAAGAAGCAGGTATGGATAATAAAACAATCAATGAGATGATTGATTCAAAGGCTACAGTAATATCGGATTAGCTTTGCAGGCTTTTTAATTCATCTATGACTTCTTGAGTATGAGAATCAGGATTTACTTTTTTATAATGTTTAACCACTGTTCCTTCAGGATCAATAATAAAAGATTCTCTTTTAGCTATAGTCATCATCATGAAAGTACCCATAACTCCATATTCTTCAGCACATTCTTTTGTAACATCGGCAAGAATAGGGTATGGCAGACTGTATTTTTCACTAAATTCTTGATGAGAGCTAACATCATCAATACTTACGCCTAATATTTGGGTATCCAAGCCCTTAAATTCAAAAATGTTGTCTCTAAAACTACATGCCTCAGTAGTGCATCCAGGCGTACCATCTTTTGGATAGAAGAATAAGACAACCCACTGACCTCTATAATCTTCTAGTGTATGCCATTTTCCATTTTGATCTTGTAAATTAAAATTGGGAGCTACTTGGCCTATATTTATTTCTTCACTACCATCAGACTGATTTGTGAATGAGAAGGCCAATAAAAATATTGGAATAATTAGAAAGAATTTTATTTTTTGAATCATTGGTTTCACCTTAAAAAAAACATAAACTAATTTATTAATAAAAGATTTAATAGTTTACAGCGTTTAATAATTAATTATGGATAATATATTCGAAAATAAATTGGGATTGGTTTTACCTGGAGGCGGAGCAAGAGGTGCTTATCAAGTTGGGGTACTAAAAGCCATCAGCGAAATTTTACCTGATTCCAGTAAAAATCCTTTTCCAATAATGAGTGGAACTTCAGTTGGAGCTATTAATGTTGCACTATTAGCAGCTGAATCAGAATCTTTTGTTAATGGGGTAATAAAGCTCAATAATACTTGGGGTAGTTTTAGCTCTAATAGAATCTATAAAACAAATCCTATGATTTTATTTCTAAGCAGTCTTCATTGGCTATTAACTTTAATTACTGCAGGTATTTTAGTTAAGAATCCTAAATCACTTCTCAATAATGATCCATTACAGAGAATGCTTATTGAAGCAGTTGATTTTGAAGGAATTCAATCGAATATAGATAAAAAAAATATTGAAGCTATTGCGGTGACTTGTGCAAGTTATAGCAAGAGAAGCACTTCAACATTTGTTCAATCCAATAATTCAAATCTGATATGGAAGAAATTTCATCGAGAAGGGAAGAATGCAGTTATTAACGTTTCACATCTTATGGCCAGTGTGGCATTACCTCTTATTTTTCCAGCAAAAATAATAGAGCATCAATATTTTGGTGATGGTGCAATGAGGCAAGCAACTCCATTGTCACCAGCAATTAGATTGGGTGCAGATAAGCTTTTAATTATTACAACAAATGAAACTCATCGAGATATAAAACCTAAACAAAA
>Ga0102907_1000062_pt1 | contig 30750 bp, 26 predicted proteins | sample Colrivmet1556B02_FD_79136 | JGI IMG/M metagenome (GOLD analysis project Ga0102907, IMG submission 79136) | Estuarine microbial communities from the Columbia River estuary - metaG 1556B-02 | ecosystem: Environmental > Aquatic > Marine > Intertidal zone > Estuary | place: USA: Columbia River...
CAGCTTCGCGTGCTGCGCCAATCGCTCTTTCTACTGCGCCCCATTCGCCAGAAATAACCAATTGTCCGGGGCAGTTATAGTTGGCTGGAACTACAACTCCATCTATGTCACTGCAGATTTCATCCACAACCGCATCGTCTAATCCTAAAATAGCAGCCATTGTGCTTGGTTTTGCATCACAAGCTTTTTGCATCGCTTTAGCGCGGATAGAAACAAGTTTGAGACCGTCTAAAAAAGAAAGACTCTGACTTGCAACCAAAGCAGAAAATTCTCCCAAAGAATGACCTGCTACCATATCAGGTGTAAAGCTATTTCCTAAAACTCTTGAGGAAATCACTGAATGAATGAAAATAGCCGGCTGTGTTACTTTTGTTTGTTTCAGCTCTTCGGCTGTGCCTTCAAACATCGTGTCAGTAATATTGAAGCGCAATACGTGATTTGCTTCTTGAAACCATTCTCTAGATGCTGAATGTTCATCGAAAAGGTCTTTTCCCATTCCTGAAAATTGAGAACCTTGACCAGGGAAGATATATGCTTTCATTTGTTTTATGTATAACAGGCTGAATGCCTAGAATTTAATGTTTAAATTAGAATTGAAAATACTGCTTCTTCTTGAATTTTTATACAATGATTAACCGAAATATTCAACAACATTGTTGTCAGTTTCTTTTAGAGCTACGCAATGCAATTGAGCGCCAGCTACTTTAATTTCTGTTTCAATTCTTTTCCAAAATTCTATTGCCATCACTTCTGCAGAGGTAAACTTGTCTTTTAAAAAGTCAATGTCAACATTTAAGTTTTTGTGGTCTACCACATCGGTAATGCGCTCTCTTAAAATTCTTTTTAGCTCTGTAAAATTCATTACAAATCCTGTTTCAGGATCGATGTTTCCTTTTACAGTCACTTCTAAGACATAGTTGTGGCCATGGTAGTTTTCATTGGCGCATTTTCCAAAAATCTCATGATTTTTTTCCGGGCTCCAGTCATTGTTCCAAAGCTTATGAGCGGCACAAAATTTCTCTGTTCTTTTAATGTAAACCATTGTCTTTCAAAATTGAGCGCGCAAATGTAATTTACAAATTACCAAACTCCTCTATTTTCTAAAGGATTCTCAAGCTGTTAATGAATACATATTTTAAAAATGTGTTATTAAACAGATTTTAAACATGAAATATGTAAGAAAATACTTATATTTGATAATCCCCTTAATCTTCTTGGCGTCCCAAGCGAATACACTATTTGTATTTGTTTATGAGCTTTTTCTGCTCGAAGAAAAAATGCTCTTTTTGGTTGGATTTGCTGTAAAGGCAGACCTAAGTAAAAAGGTAAGCTTTAAGCTAAAAATTATGTTTAGCAAAACATATTATACTAACCAAAATCAATTTAATTAAAATGTCAAAAATTAAAGAAATTAAAGGGATTGAAGAGGCCATAAAAAAGGAAGGCCTGGAGTGGCAAGCCGGAGCATCTGAGGTTGCTGAAATGAGTCAGTCAGATTTTAAAAAAATGTTGGGCTTTGTGCCAGGAGATGGTGATGAATCTCTCGAAGCTAGAGAAAGTCATGCGGAATCAAATTTTGCATCTTACAGGAGTTTGGCTAAAATGGATATGGAAGCTTTTGGAGCGCCATCTTCCTTTAACCTTTCCAATGTAGGTGGTAAAAATTATATGACTTCAGTAAAAAACCAAGGAAGTTGTGGATCTTGTGTTGCTTTTGGCACGGTGGCTGCTGTTGAAGGAACTCATCGTTTCTTGAAAAGAAACGATGGATTGAATGTTAATTATTCTGAAGCTCATTTGTTTTACTGCCATGCAAGGTCTGAAGGAAGACGCTGCAGTGGAAGCAATGGTGGATGGTGGGTGTTGCCTTCTGTTAAGGCATTCAAAGACAAAGGAGTTGTAGACGATTCATGCTATCCTTATGTGGCTGGTGATCAAGCTTGCTCAGGGCTTTGCAGTGATTCGGCTAATAGAACCACTAAAATTACAGGGTATACAAAGCTAACTTCTATACAGTCTATGAAAAATTGGATATCTACCAAAGGAGCAGTTACGGCTTGTTTTACAGTGTACTCAGATTTTTACGCTTACCGTTCTGGAGTTTATAGAAAATCTCAAAATGCATCAAGAGAAGGTGGTCATTGTGTTTGCTGTGTTGGTTATAGCGATGCAGGCAGCTACTGGATTTGTAAGAATAGTTGGGGTTCTGGCTGGGGAGACGGTGGTTACTTCAAAATTGCTTACGGTCAGGTAGGAATTGACAGCGAGATGTATGGAATTAATGGTATTGTGGATTCTGGTTGGTTACGCAACAAAAGAATTACAGGCGTATGGTCTAATACAGCAGCTAAAAATGCTTGGGTTTATATAAGTGGAGAAGGTTGGAAAAGAATCTCTAATGCAACTGAAACTTCCACTACTAATATGTTAGCTCAATTATTAGCAGCCAAAGGAGCTGCAAGAAATGTTAGTCTCAGAATTGAAAATGGTTTGATTGTGGAGATTTACGCTTAACTGAAAATTAATTTTTAAAAACATATAATCATGGCAAAAAAAATAAATACTCCCAAAGAAAAACCACAAATGGTGAGTGCATCAGAAAGTGCATCGGGAGCAAGACCATTAGAGAACTTCATGGTTGAAGAAGAGGTTGCAAAGTCGTTCATAGACGATGAGGCTTCACCTTCCAATTTACCACCGGGTGAAACTGCAGAAATTGAAGAGGCTTTTGGAGCTTCTGTTTGGTACAATAACAAGAAAATTGTGGGCTTATGGAGCGATAAAGACACGAGGAATTCTTGGGCAAATATTCAAGGGATGGGCTGGAAGAAGGTTTCTACCGCCAACAATTCTAGTTCTTCATCTTTAACAATGATTCTTGCGCATGCAAGAGAAAGAAGTAGAACAGTGAAAATTCAATTGGATAATAATTTAATAAGCCAAGTTTATGCTTGGTGATTAAAGCAAATTTAAATTGCAAGAGGAGTTTTATTTACCTTTAAAACTCCTCTTTTTTAAAAAAATAGAGTAGTGAAAATAGATAAATCAGATAATTTAAAAGCATTGAAATTAAAGCTTGGAGAAGAGCTTGAAATTGAACTAGACGAAAATTCAACAACGGGTTATCGTTGGTATCAAAAAGAAGGAAGTCACTCTGAAGTTCTTGTTTTAAAACAATCTTCACATACAGAAAGTGATAATAAAGCGATGGGTGCAGGTGGGAAACGGCTTATAAAGTTAATTGCAAATTCTACTGGTGAGCAGAAACTAAAATGGGTCTATTGGCAAGAATGGAACGGAGAAGATTCAATTGATGATACTTTTGAAATTGTGATAGAAGTTGAATAAAAAAGAGGGGCTTTAGCCCCTCTTTTTTATTTGATAGTTTACTCTCATTAATTTTCGTTTAAAACCACCTCGGGTCTATTGCTCTCCGATTCTGTATAAAAACAGCGTGCCATCTTCGGTACCCCCCACTAAATAGGTTTTACCAGAGGTGTTAAATTTACCTATTGTGGCATTCGTGTTGCCGTAAACAGGAAACCCTGCGAGCTCGTTACCGCTTTTATTTAGAGCATGTATTTGTTCATTCTCTGTAGTGGCAATAAAGTATGTTGCTCCAGATGCTTTATGGATACTAGGCTCATAAATTATATTTTCTTCAAATTCTTTTTTAAATGGAAAATTTATGTTTTTATTGATGAGTTGATTGCCACCTGCGAAGAGCATATTTGTGCCATCGTAAACAAAATGCTCTAGATTTTCATCAACATCTATTTCCACTTCATCTGTTTTATCATTCAAAAATAAATACGTCAAATGATCTTGTTTGTCGGTACTCGCCAATCGGCTTTCCGCCATACTCGGCCCTAAGTTCAAATAAATATGTTGGTGTGTGCTAAACGGTGTGTTCAGCTTTAAGCGCGATTCTCCTCTTCTATTCAACACATTTATTTTGCCATCAGAGTCCGCAATAAAAATGTAGTCTTTGCCGCCTAAAACGTAATGTTTAGGTTTGGCTATTACATCAGCTTTAGCTTTTGTAAACTGCCAGCCGTCTACAATTTTTGCTTCTTTGTTATACATGTAAACCTTAGTGCCAGCACAGACCAAAAAGCGGTAGTTGCGAGATTTGTCATAATCCATAACCGCAAGAGGAGCCGTAACTTCTCCTGTTACATTCACCGGGAAGGGGGCAACATTTCTACCTAACCTGTCTAAAATGTAAAATTTAGAATTTGTCGTAAATGCCAATTGAAGTTTTTTATTTTGAAATAAATCAACTTGTTCAATTCTACCGATAACAGCACCTTCAACTTGTATAGACCAAAGAATCTCGCCTTTGTAATTTAACCAATATAATTTGTTGTTTTCGTCTTGAACGATTATATCGTTTTGTTTGGTGCTGTGGTTGTATACAAATTGAGGTTTTCCTTTTACAGGAGATTCTAGTTGTATAGACCAAATTTGATTAGCTGATTTTGCTACTTCAGCTTGCTTGCCAATGTATGCGCTAAATAAACTTGCTTCGCCTTTGTTGGTTATTTGAATACCAGCCCAATCTGGCTCTGTGAAAATGGTTTTGTTTTTGACAAATGCTTTTTTGTCGGCATCGTTCATATACATACTTGCCAAATTGAAAGCTCCAGGATTCTTTACCATTGTCCATATGTTGGCAGACTTTGAAAATTGTGAAGCAACGCTTTGAAAGCCTTCTGAATTGACCCACGTTTTATTTGAGATGTAATTATTGATGGTTGTTTTTAAGAGTAGCTTGCTGTTTGCAAAGACGATAAAGTCGCCATGTTGTGCAAAGTACGGAGTGTTTAACGATTTAAACGCTCTTCCAAAAGCGGCAGGTAATAGCTTTTCACGTTTCAACTGAAATATTAAATGTTCACGGTAATTTTCATCTGCTTCGCCAGAAAGGTTAATCAACATTTCCATCGCTTTTTCTATGTTCTTCATTTTAACATAGGCCATTTTGCTTTCCGCCACTGAAATTTTTGGTTCAGAGTAAATCAATCCAAATTCGTTATCAATTAAGGGAAATAAATTTTGCTCAATGTCTATTCCTATTGCATCTCTCTTCTTTTTTGTAGAGCGATACAGATTCCAATGTTTAAGGTAAGTGTTGGTATTTTTAGCGTATGCCTGAAAATCACCTGTACCTAGCATAACTGCAGCAACTGCATTCGCAGGGATAATTTCAGGAGCGGTAAACTTCACGCTTCCGGTCTTTTTAAAACAATTGAGATAGGTAAAAGATGTATCTGGGTTTATGCTTGCACCATTTAATATGATGTTTCCATTTTCTTCAGATGCATCTAGTTCTACCCAAGTGCCAAAATGGTTTAGCCAATCTGGCTTCGAGTTTTGAAGCAATAATTTACTTATTCCTGAAACTTCTTTGAAATTCACGTAAACCGTGAGTGGATCTGAAGTTGTTGCCAGTTTTTCGTGTTCTTTAAAAAAGGTATTGTCTTCAATACTGATGTTGTTTTCCGTTTTACGGATAATCTCTTCAATAAGGTTTTCGTTCAGGCTAGCTGCAATAATGCCGAAATGCTGAATAGCATAAATGCTAATGTCTTCTTTTGCGAAGGTCAATATTTCTCCAGATGCATAGGCACGTTTAGTCATTGTCCATTCATCCGAAAAGATGAAATTGCTTTCCAATTCTTTTTCTGAAGCACAAATCACCCAGTCGTATTTGTTTGCGCCTGCTAAATGAGCAAAAGCATAGACTTTAGCTTTCGATTTATCTGATTCTTGATTTATAGCCTTTAAAACATTTTTTGTCAAAACACTAATGTCACTAACATCCTGAAGCAAAAGACTGCTTTGCAAGAATGAAGACGATTCTAAAAATGTTTGAGCCTTGTCTAGCCGATGTATTTCAACAACGATTGCTGCATTTTTGGGAATTGCTGAAAGAGCTGTAAAATCTTTTTTATCAGGTTGACATGAAATAAAGACCAATAATGATGCTGTGAATAGAATAAGAAAGTGTCCTAATTTCATTTGGGTAAAAAGTTTAGCCAAAATTAGAGTAAGCAGAAGGGCGTGAGCAGTTTGTTTTAACTATTAGTTAAAAGTCAATCGTTGAAAAGTATTGCTTAAAAAAATAACTAAATATCCAGTTTCAATTGCTTTGGTAGCAGTTGAAAACTCATTCTATGGTATGGAGTTGTGCCATTTTCAGAAATACCTTTTCGATGTTCTTTTGTTGGATAGCCTTTGTTTTTTTGCCAATTGTAAACAGGGAATTCTTCATGTAGTTCGGCCATGATATGATCTCGCTCAGTTTTTGCGAGAACAGATGCTGCTGCGATATTTAAAAAGCGGGCGTCTCCTTTTACCATGCAAGCATGCTTTAATTTTTTATATGGATTGAATCGATTTCCATCTATCAATAAAAAATTGGCTTTAGGTTTAAGTTGATCTACCGCCCGATGCATCGCTAAAAATGAGGCATTCAAAATATTAATTTCATCAATTTCTTGTGGAGAAACTATGCCAATTCCAAAAGCGATTGCTTCTTTCTCGATGATGGGTCTTAGCGCATCTCGTTTGCTTTCGCTGAGTTGTTTAGAGTCGTTGAGAATAGCGTTTTTAAAACCTTGTGGCAGAATAACTGCTGCCGCTACAACCGGTCCTGAAAGACAACCGCGACCGGCTTCATCGCAACCTGCCTCGAAATTGGAATCTGTATGTTGGAGTAGAAGCACCTAGCCTTTAATTGTTTTTAGCATAATGTCCCAAAGTTTCTCTGCTGATTTATCCCAGTCGAATTTATTGGCCTGAACCTTTCCTTTTGCAATAAGTTCTTTTCGCAGTTCTTTATTTGATTCAATTTTCTGCATCCCAGCTAAAATTTCATCTTGACTTTTTGCATTTACAAACAGAGCCGCATCACCTGCAATTTCTGGAAGCGAGGAATTGTTGGCAGTTATTACAGCTGTTTGGGATTTAAATGCTTCGAGGATTGGAATTCCGAACCCTTCAAACAAAGAAGGGAAGATCATGGATGTTGCTCCTGACAAAGCGGTATTTAAATCTTCGGTGCTTAATCTTCCGGAAAAAACTACAGCATCTTTCTTTTGCATTTTGTTGTAGGCATTCTCAATAGTGCTGTCCCAATGCATTTTGTTGCCAACAATTAAAAATTTGTGGTCACTTTCTAGACGATCAAATGCCGGGAAAATATTTTGTAAATTTTTACGTGGGTTCAGAGCTCCGACAAAAATAAAGTAGGGTTTGCCTTCAGTGTACTTTGTTTTGAAATCAGATATTTTTGTTTCGCTCTTCTTTTTAAAATCTGAAGAAGTACTGTTATAAACTACATCGATTTTATTTTCATCAATGCCATAAGTGTTCACAATATCTTTTTTTGAAAACTCAGATACTGTGATGAGATGTGAGGCTTTTTCCGCGCAAAGCGGGAAGAATTTTTTGTAATAGTTCGCAACAGTATTCGGAACCCATTCAGGATTGTGCTCAAAATTTAAATCGTGTATTGTATTTAAAGTTTTTGTTTTTCCATTTGTTGGAATAAAGCCATCGGGTGAAAAAAACAAATCTGGTTTCGTTTGGTTGAGTCTTCTTTTTAAACTGTACTCGTACCAAACATACCAAAGGTATGGATGCCTTGCAGGGGGCATAAGCCTGAAGCCAGAAACGTTGTTTGCATAAATAAATGAATCGTGGAAAGGGCGATCAAAGTAAAAGTCAAAACTTACTTCTGGGTGGTTTTTAACCAATCTAGAAAGCAGGTTGTGAGAGAAATTACCAATACCTTCAAGTTTTTTGTGTAAAAGCCAACGTGTATTTACAGCGATCTTCATTGATGGTCAAATTTAATGGGATTGTTGAGAAGGGTATGACTTTGTATAAATATTATGGGCAATAGTTGTAAAACTTACATTTGCCGCTTGGTGAAAAAAATAAAAGACAAGGCAATTCGTCTTAATAAAGACGGGAATCTATCCGAATTACTAAAAAGTAGTGGATTTGTTTTAGTCTTTAAAGTCTTGGGTGCAATTAGCGGTTATGTTTTTGCTTTTGTCGTTTCAAAATATGGAGCAGATACTTATGGTATTTATGAGCTTGCTTTTACAGCACTTATGATTCTTTCGGTTATTGTAAAGTGGGGATTAGATGGCGCCACTGTTCGTTTTACGCAAGAATATCTCGTTTCAGGAGATAAAGGAAAAATAAGGTCTTTGGTTTCAAAATCAGTTTTCACCATTTTTATTTCAGCCTTAGTAGTCGGGTTACTTTTTTTCTTGTTGAGAAAATCTTTAGCGGAAGCCTTTGATGAACCAAATCTTGAAAAGGCCTATGTCTGGGTGGCTGTTGGCTTGTTACCCTTTGTACTTCTCCAATATTATTCCGAAGCTTTGAGAGCTCTAAAAAACATGAAAGCATTTTCTGTATTTCAAGTAGGGAGTGTTCTCATTCTAGCGTCAGGGATATTTATATTGTTGAAAGATATAGCTCTTTCCAAAGGCGAAATAGCCACATTGGCTTTTGTCATTTCCACAGCTGTATTTGCTTTTGGTGCGTATTTAATCTTTCAAAAATCATTTAGAATAAGAGTAGGTGATATTCCTGCAGAACAAATAGATTTCAAATCTGTTTTAAAAGTGGGTGTTCCCTTATTGATTTCAGGCTCATTGTTTTTGGTTATCAGTTGGACTGACACCTTAATGATCGGTTACTACAAATCAAGCACAGATGTAGGTATATATAGAATAGCATTTAAGGTAGCAACGCTTATTACTTTTATACAGTTTGCCGTTAATAGCATCGCTGCCCCAACGATTGCATCGCTTTATGCTGAGGATGACTTGACCGCACTAAGAAAGTATATCAAGTACATAGGGGTAATCAACGCGGCATTTGCTATTCCAATTACACTATTTATTATTGTTTTTTCTGAACCTTTATTGAATTTGTTTGGGGCAGAGTATACATCTGGTATGGTGTTGCTTCCAATATTAGCTATAGGTCAACTTGTAAATGCGCTTGCAGGACCAGTAATGTATATTCTTAATATGACTGGAAAAGAAAAGCTATCGCAACGTATAATGATTTGGATGACTGGTTTAAATATAATTTTGAATGTTGTGCTTATTCCACGTTATGGTATTGTTGGTGCTGCAATTGCAACAACAATAAGTATGGTAACTTGGAATGTGATAGCAGCTTTTTACGTTTACAAATATTATAAAGTCATTGCCATACCTTTCGTGAAATGATTTGGGACAATACAAATAAGCCAAATTTCTTTTTAGTTGGTGCCGCAAAAAGCGGAACAACCTCATTGAGCTCATGGTTAGATTCTCATCCAGACTTGTACGTAAGTCCTATTAAGGAGCCGAATTATTTTTCCACGGACATAGATGTTTCAAAATTTAGAAAAGGGTATTTAAAAAGTTTTGAGGCTGAAGACTCGATTGAATTGAAGCCTCTTAAAAAAAGACAGATCGCATTTTTACGAGATGAAGAGTTATATGCGCAGCTTTTTAAACCAAATAATTTCATGGTGCACGCTGGCGAGTGCAGCACTTCGTACCTGTATTCTGATGTTGCAGCCGAGAGTATTCATGCGTTTAATTCTGATTCTAAGATTTTAATAATGCTTAGAAACCCTTTAGAACGTGCCTACTCTCATTATTTAATGGCTGTTCAAATGGGCTTAGAGAGCAATGAGTTTTTATCCGCGCTTAAGCGCGATATGAATAAAGCTGACAAAGGGTGGGGCGTGAGTGAACTCTATTTTGAATTAGGACAATACAGCCAACAGCTAAAGAGATTCTTAAAAGTGTTTCCTGAAAATCAAATAAAAGTGGTGCTTTTTGAGGATTGGATTCAGCAACCAAAAGAAACTCAGGAAAGTATCTGTAAATTCTTAAATGTTTCGATATTTGCCGCCCTTCAAAATGAGGTGCTTAACAAGAGTGTAAGTCCTAAAAATCCACGATTGCATCGCTTTTTAATGCAAAGCGGATTGAAGGATTTAGTCAAGAAAGTTTTACCAAAAGAATTCTTTGATAAAATTAAAGGAGGGCAATACAAAGGCGAAAAAGAAGTTTTAGCACCTGAAGAAAGAAAGTATTTAGTAAACCTGTACCGAGATGAAATTCTAGAATTACAAGGTTTAATAAAAAGAGATTTAAGTAACTGGTTAAAGTAAAAAGATGGATTTTAATTCTACGAACCTAGTAGTACTGATGTACAAGTGGCGCAAGCAGCTCATTATTATTCCGGCCATTGGTGGTGTTTTGGCGATTATTTTTTCGATGCCTTATTTTATTAAACCATTATTTGAATCTTCTGTTGTTGTGTTTCCATCTACAACGAATTCGGTTTCTAAAGCGCTTATGCCTCAGCAAAATGGATATGCAGATGAAGATATTCTAGAGTTTGGTGATGAGCAACAGGCTGAGCAGTTGCTTCAGATTTTAAATTCTGATGAAATTCGAAATAAGATTATTAAGAAGTTTGACCTCCTGCATCACTACAATATTCCGGAAGATGCGCAGTATAAAAACACATCTTTAGGAAAGGCTTACTCTAGTAATATCTCTTTCCGAAGAACAGAATTTATGTCTGTTGAGATTAAGGTTTTAGACACTGATCCAGATACAGCAGCCTTAATTGCAAATGATATTGCAGCACTTTTAAACGAGGTTAAACGAAGAATTAAAGCTGAGCGTGCACAAATCGGATTAGAAATTGTACAAGGAGAATATAAGAGGATTCAGGCTGAAATAAGTTTGAAGGATGATATTATCACCAGCCTGCGCTACAAAGGTGTGCATGACTATGAATCACAAGCTGCGGTTATATCTGAGCAGTTATCTATTGCGCAAGTCTCAAATCCAAATGGTGCTGGCGCTAAAACCCTTCAATCTAAGCTAGATACTCTGGCAAAGTATGGCGGTTTGTATGTTTCATTGAGAGATGAACTACGTCTTTTAAAAGAAGAAGAAGTACGTATTAAGATTAAATATTCTCAAGCTAAAGTTGACGTAAATTCCGTTTTACCGGCAACATTTGAAGTAAACAAGGCCTATCCAGCGGAACGTAAAACATATCCAAAAAGGTCAATCATCGTAATTATGGCAGTTTTCTCTACGTTCATTTTAACTTTGGTGACCAAGCTTATTTTAAATACGATAAAGACTTCAACTTCTGAGGATTGACCAATTCTTTAGAAAATAAATGGCTTTATGGGGTTATCGCCACATTTTTTGTGGTGTTCTCAATTGGTATTGTTTATGAGCAATATTGGGTATTGGCAATTCCTGTCGCTGTCGCAATTGCGGGTTTAGCATTCTTTAGTTTAGATAAGCTGATGTGGTTTATCCTTTTTGTCACTCCCTTATCTATTACCTTAACCGATAAACAATTTAATCTGGGCTTAAGCTTGCCGACAGAACCGTTGTTGTTTGGGGTGCTGTGCATTGTTGTGTTCAAATGGCTAAGCGTTAAAAAATCGGATCCGCTTTTCTGGAAACATCCTATTGTTTTGGCCATCTTATTTTATCTCTTTTGGATTTTAGTGACAAGTTTGACAAGTGAGTTTCCAATTATCAGCTTGAAATACTTTTTAGTTAAGCTTTGGTTTATTGTGCCTTTCTTCTATGTCATGGTCTATATGTTTAGAGATGATGTAAAAAATTACAACCGCTATTTGTGGGTGTTTTTGGTGCCGCTTTCTATTGCTGCGATATATACGCTTACTGTGCATGCACAACATGATTTTAGTAAATCAAGCTCCACTTGGGTGATGTTCCCTTTATTTAAGGAGCACACATCTTGGGGAGCTGTTCTAGCCATCTTTTATCCTGTATCAATCTATTTAGTTGTTAGAAAAGGTGATTTAGGCATTAGGGCAATTGCCTCTGTTATTCTAATCATAATGACTTTGGCTCTAGTATTGTCGTATACACGTGCTGCTTGGGTAAGTTTAATCGGAGCAGGTATTGTTTATGTGTTATTGTATTTTAAGGTTAAGTTCTCGCGAATTTTGGTACTAGGATTAGCAGGCTTAATCATGTTGTTTGCTGCCAGAGAGGAAATTGCAAAGAAGTTTGAAGGAAATAAGCAAGATTCTTCAGAGCAACTTGGTGAACATGTACAATCTATTTCAAATGTTTCTACAGATGCATCTAACCTTGAGAGAATAAATAGATGGAAGTCTGCTTACAGAATGTTTGAGGAGCGACCAATTGTTGGATGGGGCCCCGGTACCTATATGTTTGTCTACGCTCCGTTTCAAAAACCTCATGAAAAGACCATTATTTCTACAAATGCTGGTAACAGAGGAAATGCCCATAGTGAATATCTAGGCCCGTTGGCTGAAAGTGGGGTTTTGGGAATGGTGAGTGTAATTCTTCTTGTCACTGTGCTTATGGTTTATGGCATTAAATTGTACCATTCCCTTGATAAAGGCACTTTAAAAGATTACACCTTATTGGCCATTTTGGGGCTTATTACATATTTCACACATGGTTTTTTGAATAATTTCCTAGATATGGACAAAGCTTCTGCTCCAGTATGGGGTTTTTCTGCAGTTTTGGTGTCAATTGACTTGTACTACAAAAAAAACAGTAAGGTCAGTAAAGGCTGATTTATATTGTTTAATGAGCTTATAATCAATGCTCATGAATAATATTTACTAATAAGTTTGTGTTCTATTTAACAACTTTAGTTGGTAATGTGAAATTTTCTTCACACTTTCACGGCTACGTTTAACTCAAAATTACAATACATGAAAAACAACTTCTCTTTGTTAGGAGTATTGCTTCTTGTGCTGTTTACTAATTTGGCTATAGGACAGTCAAAAACAGTATCCGGCCTAGTAAAAGCATCAGACTCCGGAGATCCCCTTCCCGGGGTGGCAGTCTTAGAAAAAGGCACGCAAAATGGTACCGTCACAGATTTTGACGGAAAATTTACGCTAACAGTTTCCAGCGGCTCAGCTACTCTTGAATTTAGTGGTATGGGTATGGTTACTAAAGAATCTAGTGTTGGTGGAAATGATTATATGGTCGTTAATCTGGACATGTCTTCTGACCAATTAGAAGAAGTAACTGTAACAGCTCTTGGCCTAGAAGCCAAAAGAGATGAAACTGGTGTAGCTTCAACTAGAGTAGATGGAACACAACTTGCAGGTACTGGTGAAACAAGACTTATTCAAAATTTGAATGGTAAGTCTGCCGGTATTAACATTACCCAGTCTTCTGGTGATCCAGGCGCAGGTTCTAAAATTCAAATTCGTGGTGCAACTTCTATTACGGGAGATGTTCAACCCTTAATTATTATTGATGGTGTTCCAATGTTCAACGATTCATACTACGGGCAAGCATTTGCTGGCGGTGGAGCAGTTGGTTCAGGTGGAGGAGTTACTCAACAATCAAGGTTGAATGATTTAAATCCAAATGATATAGAATCTGTTGAAATATTAAGAGGAGCTTCTGCAGCTGCAATTTGGGGCTCTAGAGCGGCAAATGGTGTGTTGGTTATTACAACAAAAAAAGGTACAGCAGGCGGAGCTAAAGACTTTACCGTAAATATCAGTGCCTCTGCTTCATTCCAAACAGTGAATAGAAAAATTGCACTGAATGAAACGTATGGTCAAGGGTATAACATGACCTATAAAGATGGTGCTCCAGCAGGGTTTGCAAGATCTTTGTCTTGGGGTGATAAAATTTCGAATCGCTCTGGTGCTGCTGACGAAAGATATTTGGAAAGTGATGCTGAGTATATGGGTTATTTCACAGATAACACTAGCGGTAATAGGTATTACAGATTAATTGATGGAACTCAGGCTGATCCCAATGGTGGTAAAAATAGTACTACTGTATACGATCCTTACGAGTCTATATTTAAGACAGGTGTAACGTGGGACAATTCTGTTTCTATTCAGAGTGCATCAGATAAAGGAAGTGTTTACTTCTCTTTAGCGGACACTCGTCAAGACGGTATCGTTAAAAATGGTAGTAATTACAATAAGACTTCTGTAAGATTAAATGTATTTAAGCCAATGGGTAATAAATTTAAAATTACTTCAGGCTTAAATTATACAAATACTAACTCTGATAGAGTTCAGATGGGTTCTAACTTGAGTGGTTTATTCCTTGGAGGTTTAAGAAGTCCTGCTGATTTTGATATGAGTGCTAATACTGGTACTTATACGGACGCAAATGGAGGAACTTTTGCTAATACTCCACGTGCTTTTAGAAATGCAATTGGTGCAAATCCAGGTTATGGGTATGACAACCCGCTTTGGATGATGGATAACATTACTTCAAACTCTAAAGTTCAACGACTTTTTGGTAAAGTTGAATTTGGTTACGATCCAACATCTTGGTTAAGTTTCATTTGGAGAAATGGATTTGATACCTATACAGATAGCAGAGATGATTTCTTTGATCCTTTATCAGCCGGTTCAAATAATGGCGGTCGTTATGCTAAAGAGAAGTTTGTAAGAAATCAATTTAATACAGATCTTATTGCTCGTGGTACATGGCAACTAGATGATAATTTTGATTTAACTGCTTTAGTGGGTACAAATTATAACATCAGAACATATGATGACGTATATGGAGATGGAAGAAGTTTTGTGAATCCGACGGCTCCACCGCAACTTTTAAATGCAACCAATACGGTATTAGGAAATGTGTACAGCGAAGAAAGAACTGTAGGTTATTATGGAAATGTTAACCTTTCAATGTTTAATCAAGTGTTTGTAAACCTTTCTGGACGTCAAGATTACTTGTCAACATTACCTCAGGATAACAATGGTATATTTTATCCAGCAGCTGATGTTGCATGGCAATTTACCAAAGCCTTAGGAATCAGTGATGGAGCTTTTAGTTTCGGTAAATTGAGATTAGGCTGGGGTCAAGTAGGACGCGGTCCTGGAGCTTACTCTTTAAATACAGTGTTTATTTCGCCTACTGCTAATACAGGAGGTTTTGGCGAAGGCTGGGGTCCTGGTGTTAATCCAGCAGCTTATGGTGGTGGACAATCACTTTCAAATGTTGCCGGTAACCCGAATCTGAAGCCAGAAGTTAAAACTGAAATTGAGATTGGAACAGACTTGAGATTCTTTAATAACAAAGTTTATGTGAGTGGTACGTATTACAAAAACACTACTAGAGATTTGATTATTCAAGTATCAACTCCACCATCCACAGGTTTTGCTGAACAAGTAGTAAACGGTGCAGAAATCGAGAATGAAGGTTTTGAACTTGAATTGGGTGGCGATGTAATGACAAAGGATAACTTTGCATGGAACGTGTACGGTACTTTTACGCAGAATAGAAACATTGTTACTAAGATGGAAGGTGTGAATCGCATCTTTTTATCTGGATTTAGTGGTACTAGTTCAAGTGCGGTTGTTGGTGAGCAGTTAGGTGTTCTTTGGGGTGCCAAATGGGCTCGTGAAGAAAATGGCAGTCAAGTTTTAGACGCAAACGGTTTCCCTACTATTGCTGCAGCTGCAGGAGTAATAGGAGATCCAAATCCAAATTTTAGATTTAGTGTTGGTTCTGGAATGACTATTTACAAGCAATTTAACGTGAACTTATTGTTTGACGCTGCAGTTGGCGGAAAAATGTGGAATGGTACAAAAGGTGCTTTAGCATTTTTCGGAAAAGCTGGTTACACGGCAGAAGAGACTACTTTATCTAAAGATCAAGCTGATAACCTAATCACTTATTATGGTGATGCGGTTTCTACAGTTTATCCACATGCTCAAAATGCTGATGGTACTTATACCGTTCGTGGTAAAATTGAAGACTTTGGCGGAGGTTCAGTATTTCTTGATGAATTATGGTACACTGATGGTCCTGGTTCTGGTTTTACTGGTCCTGATGAGCAATTTGTTGAAGATGTGTCATGGTATAGGTTGAGAGAGTTGTCTGTTGGGTATAACTTAACTAAGAAAGCAACTGACAAACTAAATATTCAAGGTTTATCGGTAAACTTAATTATGAATAACCTATTCTTAATCACGAATTACGATGGAAATGACCCAGATCAAAGTTTAAATGGTGCAGGTCAGAATGGATTAGGTTTGGATTATTTCCAAAACCCTTCTGTTAGAACAATAAGAATAGCTTTAAACTTAACTTTATAATACGAGAATCATGAAGATACTTAGACACACAACATTTTTATTAGTAGGATGCGCTGTTCTGTTCTCTTCTTCTTGTAAGAAGTGGGTAGAAGATATAAACGAGAGTCCTAATAATGCGACAGATGCGCCATTGGCGGCTGTAATGACAGCGACATTAGTTGGTGTAATACAGCCTAACTCTGGCGAAGATGCTAGATTGGCCGGTATATGGACACAACAATTTACTGGAACAGATAGACAATATTCTGGGTATGACGCCTATAATATCTCTTCTGCTGACTTTGATTGGGATGGACCATATTATTCTGTTACTCAACAAGCGAACATTTCAATAGCTAAATCTCGAGAGGCTGGAAATAAATACTATGAAGGAGTGGCTATAGTGCTGAAAGCGTTGTCTTTTGGTATGACTACTGCAGCGTGGGGTGATATTCCTTATTCTCAAGCGAATGATATAGTTCAATACCCATCACCATCGTTTGATGGACAATTAGATGTATACGCTGGAGTTCAGGATGATTTAGATGTAGCTATCGCTGCATTGACAGACGGAACTGGTGGAGATGCATTTGGTGTAGATTTTTACTTTGCTGGTGATCAGGATAAGTGGAAAGCTGTAGCGCATACGTTAAAAGCAAGGTTCTACATGCATGTAGGAAATTTCATCAAAGCTGGTGATCATGCAGCACAAGGTGTGATGACATCTGATGGCGACTGGATGATACCTCATGGTGGAGCTTACAATCAAGACATGAACTTATACCATTCATTCCTTGCAGCAGATCGTCAAGGCTACATGTCTGCTCCAGGCGCTTACTTGCCAGAAGCTCTTAATCCGGATGCAGCTAAACAAAATCCTAGTTGGACGGGTGTGAGAAGAAATCATGCAAAAACAGATGAAACTGAAAGATTTGGAATGATCTATTCAGGTGATACGACTGACACTTATGATTTGAATTATACAAGTGGAATGTGGCAAGCGACTTCATCTTTCCCAGTAGTTACTGCTTTAGAAAACTTGTTAATCATTGCGGAAGTTGAAGCAAACAAGGACGTTACTTCAGGTGTGACGGCTCTAAATAATGTAAGAGTTGAATTAGCTGCAATGTATCCAAGTGGTACTTATAGCGCTTTTTTAGGTTCTGATTTTGCTACTGGTGCAATAGAGGACAATGGTGGTGCTGATGAAAAGGCCAATCTACTTTATGAGATTTACGAAGAAAAGTATACATCTCTAGTTGGTCAAATGGAAGTATTCAATGATTTTAGAAGATTGAAAAATCCATTGGGAATCGCTCCTAAACTAGGGAACGATTTTCCTCAGCGTTATTTAATTCCTCAATCTGAATTGGATGGAAACACAAATGCTCCATCTCCTCCAGGTTTGTTTGAACCTACTGAGGTGAATAAATAAGGAGATTCCTTTAATCACTTAAAAGGCCATCATGAATATTCATGATGGCCTTTTTTAATTTGGATAAAAGTTAATTGTTATTTATTCTTTTCTAAGAATTCAGGTAGCTTCTTAAGAGAAGCTATTTCTCTGAACTTAGTACGAACATCCTCCGCAGGAGATCCGAAATAAGTACCTTTCTTTAGACTTTTAGCCACTCCGCCTTGAGCGTACACTACAACGCCTTCTTCGAGTGTGACATCGCTCTTAACGCCAACTTGGCCCCATAATGTTACCTGGTCTTCAATAATTACACAACCGGCAATACCCACTTGAGAGGCGAATAGGCATTTCTTGCCCACCTTAGTGTCGTGACCTATTTGTATGTGGTTGTCTAGCCTAGAACCCTCGCCAATGCGAGTTTCTCCGCTCACTCCACGATCTATTGTACAGCTTGCACCAATATGAACGTTGTTTTCTATAACAACTTTCCCAGTTGAGAGTAATTGATCAAACCCTTCAGATCTCGTTTTGTAATAAAAGGCATCTGCACCTAAAACGGTGTTTGCATGAATAACAACATTGTTACCGATTACGCAATTGTCGTAAATCGTAACATTTGGATGTATAATTGTGTTGTCGCCAATAGATACATTGTTGCCAATAAATACACCTGGAAACAATTTGGCACTCGCACTAATAGTTGCACTCTCGCTGATTGCCACATTACTTAATGCTGCTGGCGAAAAGTGCAGACTTAATTTGTTGAAATCCCTAAAAGGATCATCAGAGATTAAAAGACCTTTCCCTTCAGGACAGTCTACTTCCTTGTTAATTAAGATTGTAGTTGCAGCTGATTCTAAAGCTTTGTCGTAGTACTTAGGATGATCCACAAACACAATGTCGCCTGGGTCTACAACATGAATTTCATTCATGCCTAAAACTTCGTGATTCGCATCGCCTACAAATGGGCAATCAATAATTTCAGCTATTGTTTTAAGCGTCTGCGGTGCGCTAAACTTCATTACTTACTTCTTTCCTTATAACTTCCGTCAGCAGTTGTGATAACAACTGTTTCACCTTCTTCAATGAACAAAGGAACTTTAACTTCTGCTCCAGTTTCTAACGTTGCGGGCTTTGTTGCATTCGTTGCAGTATTTCCTTTTAACCCTGGCTCTGTATAGGTTACTTTAAGCTTAACAGTTTGTGGCAAATCACAAGACATTGCTCTTTCCTCATCTGCATGAAACATGATATTTACGTTCATACCGTCCATTAAAAATTGTGGAGCATTGATGAGATCTTTTACAAGTGTAATTTGCTCATAGGTATCGTTGTTCATAAAATGATAATCAGAACCATCATTGTACAAATACTGGTAGGTTCTGTTTTCAATTCTAACCTGAGTTACTTTCACACCAGAATTGAAAGTATTGTCTATCATGCGACCCGTTTCGAGGTTACGCAATTTTGTACGAACAAACGCAGGACCTTTACCTGGTTTTACATGTAAAAATTCTGTGATTTGGTGAGGGACACCATTATATTCAAAACAAAATCCATTTTTAAAATCTGATGTAGACGCCATATTTAGTGCTTAAAATTTAAGCAGCTAATTTATGAGATTTAGGAATATAAAATTTAGTCTTTGTAATTGGAAAGTTCAATAAGAACAGGATGTTCAGGGAACTCTTCTTCTAAAAAATTAGAAGCTACAATTACTGTTTTATTTTGGGTGTATTTGTTGAGTATATCTCTATACCAAGCTTTTCCTTTAGGATCTAAATTAGAAGTTGGTTCATCTAATAAAAGAAGAGAAGCATTGCTAAATATCGCTAAACAAAGCTTTACACGTTGCTTCATTCCGCTACTAAAGTTTCGAATCGGTTTATTGCTAATTCTATTTAATCCGCTTAATTCTAAAATTGTCTTTGAGTTTAAACCATCTTGAAAAGGCTTGAATTTCCCTTGAAACGAAATGAGTTCTGCAAAAGAAAACTCTTCAATGAGTTCCATGTATGGTGAACAAAAGGAGATGTTTTTGTGAAGATCTTTGTATTCGATTATACTGCCATTAACCGAATATTCAATTGAGCCTTCGGAGACACTTACGCCTCCAGCAATGGTTTTAAGCAAGGTTGATTTACCAGATCCATTGCCTCCTAAGATGACATAATTCTTGGTGCTTTCAATTTCTAGATTGATACCAGAAAAAATGATGTGGTCGTTAAAATGCTTGGCGACCGCATTTAACTTACAATTCATTATTTACTTTGATTGTACCCTTTCATTATTCCACGTTGAGAATTTCTGATGAAGGTCAAAATCTCATCTCTTTCAGGAGTGGCTTTCATTTCACCTTCAATAATTTCTGCAGCCTGACTTGTGTTGTGATTTTGCTGAAAAATAATACGGTAAATGTTTTGAATCTCACTGATCTTATCTGTTCCGAATCCTCTGCGTCTCAAGCCAATTGAGTTAATGCCTACGTAAGAAAGTGGTTCTCTAGCAGCTTTGGCATAAGGAGGAACGTCTTTTCTTACTAAAGCTCCACCCGTTACAAAAGCATGATTGCCAATACTACAGAATTGATGAATGGCTGTCATTCCTGCAAGGATAACATTGTCGCCAACATTAATATGACCTGCGAGTGTACTGTTATTAGAAAAAATACAATTGTTGCCCACTACACAGTCATGCGCAATATGGCTGTATGCCATGATTAGGCAGTTTTTACCAATCACGGTTTTCCAACGATCTTTTGTTCCGCGGTTAATTGTAACACACTCTCTAATTATTGTGTTGTCTCCAATCTCTGCGGTCGTATCTTCTCCTTCAAATTTTAAATCTTGAGGAGTTGCGGAGATAACGGCACCAGGAAAAATGCGACAATTTTTTCCAATTCTTGCGCCCTCCATAATTGTGACATTAGAACCTATCCAAGTTCCAGCGCCAATTTTAACATTTTTATGAATAGTAGTAAATGGCTCTATTACAACAGTATCAGCAATTTTTGCAGATGGATGTACGTATGCTAAAGGTTGATTCATAGCTTAATTTCTTTATTTCACTTTGGCGATTTGTGCCATTAACGTGGCTTCAGTTGCAATTTTTGAACCAACCCAAGCTCGTCCAAACATTAATACAATTCCTCTTCGTATAGGCTGTAATAGTTTCAACTCAAAGATTAAGGTATCTCCGGGAACTACTTTGTTTTTAAACTTTACTTCCTCCATTTTCATGAAAAAAGTTAGATAATTCTCTGGATCTGGAACGGTGTTCAAGGCTAAAATACCGCCTGTTTGCGCCATAGCTTCAACTTGTAATACACCTGGCATTACAGGGGATCCAGGAAAATGACCTGGAAAGTGAGCCTCGTTAAACGTAACGTTTTTTAATCCAACAACATGCGTTTCAGATATTTCTAAAACTTTATCGACTAACGCAAAAGGAAAACGGTGTGGTAATATTTTATGAATCTGCTCAACAGTGTAAACAGGTTCTTTATCTGGATCGTATTTAGGTGGCTTTGGACGGCTTTCTTGCTTTTTGATAGTCGTGGCAATCGTCTGTGCAAAACCAGTATTTAAGGCGTGTCCAGGTTTGGTCGCAATAATTCTACCTTTTATAGGTCTTCCTATCAATGTTAAATCACCTACAACATCTAAGAGTTTATGTCTTGCAGCCTCATTTGGGTGATGCAATGTGAGGTTGTCAAGAATGCCGTTAGATTTTACATGGACTTCATTCTTCTTAAAAGCTTTTCTCAGCTTTTTCATACTCTCTTCGGAAATCTCTTTGTCTACATAAACAATGGCATTTTTCAGGTCACCACCTTTTATAAGTCCATGGTCTAGTAACAATTCTAATTCATGTAAAAAGCTGAATGTTCTTGAAGATGCTATTTCAGATTTAAAATCTGCTATGTCATTAAGATGCGCATTTTGAGTACCGAGTACATGCGTTTCGTAGTCAACCATTACGGTAACTTCGAATTTATCAGCCGGAAGAGCTAAGATTTCAGATTCACCATCAGTGCTTGTAAATCTAGTAGGCTCTTCTATTTCGAAGTAATTTTTTTCAGCACCTAATTCTTCAGTGCCAATTTTTTCAAACTCTTCAATAAAAGGCAAAGAGCTACCGTCTAAAATTGGCATTTCCGGACCATCCATATCGATCAAGCAATTGTCCACATCCAATCCTGTTAGAGCAGCTAATACGTGCTCAACAGTGTGTACTTCAGCATCGCCCTTAGCAAGCGTTGTACCTCTGTCAGTGCGCACTACAAAATTTGCAAGCGCTGGAATTATCGGTTGATTATCTAGATCTACTCTTCTAAAAGAAATCCCTTCATTGGCCTTTGCAGGATGGAAGGTTAAAGTCACTTTTTCTCCGGTATGTAAACCTACACCTGAAATTACAACTTCACTTTTTAAGGATCTTTGTTTACTCATTATTCCTTAATCTTTTCTCAATGTTATGTATATCTTTTGCCATTTGTGGCAATTTTCTAAAGTGAACGTAACTTTTCAAGTATTCGTTAATTCCAAATGCAGGCGATCCTTGAACTACTTCATCCTCTTTTAAATTTTTTCCGATTCCAGATTGTGCAGCTATTTTTACATTATCGCCAATGCTCAAATGACCTATAACGCCAACTTGACCTCCTAGCATCACGTTCTTTCCGAGTTTGGTTGAACCAGCAACACCGCTCTGCGAAGCAATAATTGTATTCTCGCCAATTTCTACGTTGTGCGCAATTTGTATCAAATTATCTAACTTAACTCCTTTACGTATGATTGTTGAGCCCATGGTCGCTCTATCAATAGATGCGTTAGAACCAATTTCTACATGGTCTTCAATAATTACATTTCCTATCTGCGCAATTTTATCGTAACTATTTTCAGAGTTCGGTGCAAAACCAAAACCATCTGATCCGATAACTGTACCCGCATGAATAGTTACTTCTGAGCCAACTTTACAATCCGCATATATTTTTACACCAGGATGAATTATACAGTTTTTACCAATTTCTACATTGTCCCCTAAGAAGACCTGCGGGTGTATTTTGGTTCCATTTCCAACGATTACGCTTTCACCTATATAGCTAAAGGCACCTATATACGTCTCTTCTCCAACCGTGGCGCTACCTGCTATAAAACTTGGTTGTTCAACACCAGTTTTTTGATGTTTAACCTCATTGTACATTTTCAATAATGCAGCAAATGCACCATAAGCATCGTCAACCTTTACAAGTGTCGCAGCAATGTCAGCTTCAGCTTCAAATTCCTTATTAGTAATTACAATAGAAGCTTCAGTGTTGTAGATGTATTGGTTGTATTTTGGATTGGCTAAAAAAGTTAAAGAGCCTGGTGTTCCTTCTTCAATTTTAGACAACACATTTACGACTACGTCTGGGTTGCCAACTACCTCTCCATTTAGGTATTCAGCTATTTGGTGTGCTGTAAATTCCATTGCGTCAAAAGTAGAAAAAATATGCCCCGAGAATAGGCCTTAATTTGTAGAGCTAACCAAGGGCTTTAAGATAAAGTTCTATGCTATTTCTTGAGGAAAGCACACGAAGTGTTTTGTTACAACTTTCGTGAGATGAGACATGTCTAGCTGGTCAGCAACCTCCAATAAATCTTTTGCTTCCCCTCTCTTATTCAAGAGTTTAATTCCGAAATGCTCGTTGTTATAAGCATGATTTGAAATTTTGTCTTGGATAACAAAATAGTTTTCTTCACCATGTTTTAATTGGAATTTCGATTTTGCTTTTTCTTTTAATTCTTCTATGAATACAGGCTTGAACGGTTTGTTTTGTAAGCGTATTTTAAGCAGTTTACGGTTAATGAGATTGTTGCTCATGATTCTTAAGGTGTCATCTTTATGATTGCACCATTCTTTAATTGCGCCCAAAATATCATAGTCATCTAATTGGGAAAAAAGGTGCAGCAGTTCATCATCCGATTTAAAATCATAAAGATTGTAAGAGTTATATAAAAAACGATTGAGCGCTGAACTTGAAAAAATTTCACTTCCGCTTAAAGCGAGAAAACGTGCACGTTGTAATAGCTTAACCAACATGAATTCTGCAGATAAAACAGTTTTATGCAAGTATACTTGCCAGTACATTAGTCTGCGGGCAACTATAAATTTCTCTACGGAGTAGATTCCTTTGCCGTCAATTACTAAATGATCATTATGCACATTCAGCATCGTAAGTAAGCGTTCGGAATTTATTGCACCCTCAGTCACGCCAGTATAGAAACTATCTCGTCTTAAATAATCGAGACGGTCCATATCAAGTTGACTAGAAATTAAATCGTGTAAAAATTTCTTCTCGTATTTCTTCTCAAAAATGCTAATCGCCAAATCTAACTTCCCGTCAAACTCTTCGTTTAGTTTTTTCATAAACAGAACAGAAAGTTCTTCGTGATGAACACCCTTAACAACGGTGTTTTCTAATGCATGCGAAAAAGGACCATGGCCAATATCGTGCAATAGAATTGCGATTTGTGTGGCTATACTTTCATTTTCTGTGATCTCGTGGTTTTTTGCTCTAAGAATTTCTATAGCGCGCTGAGTTAAATGCATAGCGCCAAGGGCATGATGAAAACGAGTATGATAAGCGCCAGGATATACAAGGTACGTTAATCCTAATTGTGAAATACGCCTAAGGCGCTGAAAGTAAGGATGTTCAATAAGATCGAAAATTATTTCGTTTTGTATAGATATGAAACCGTAGATCGGGTCGTTTAATATCTTGAACTTGTTGGTATTTTGGTGTTTCACCTGCTTACTTTTCAATTAAATTCACGAATCAATAAAAGGCTTAAATATACACTTATGAGCAAGATTAAAATACTTTGGACAGACGATGAGATAGACATGTTAAAGCCACACATAATGTTTTTAGAACAAAAAGGTTATGAGATCTTAACTGCCACAAATGGAAACGATGCCATTGATATTGTTGAGGCTGAACAGCTCGATATTGTCTTCTTAGATGAAAATATGCCGGGTATTTCTGGATTAGAAACGCTCGAAAAAATAAAAGAAATAAATGGCTCTTTGCCTGTGGTTATGATTACCAAAAGTGAGGAAGAGCGTATAATGGACGATGCGATTGGTGGAAAGATAGCTGACTACCTAATTAAACCTGTTAACCCGAACCAAATTCTACTGAGTTTAAAAAAGAACTTAGATGAAAAGCGTCTGGTGTCTGAAAAGACAACAACGGATTACCAGCGTGAATTTAGAATGTTAGGTATGGAAATGTCTATGGTTAATGACATTGAAGGTTGGAACGCTTTGTATCAAAAACTTTTGAATTGGGAACTGAAGTTAGATTCGCTGCAAGACGAAGGGCTAAAAGAAATTTTAGCGAATCAAAAGCGAGAAGCCAACGAGCAATTCGGAAAGTTTATCTACAACAATTACGAAGAATGGCTAGATGGTGATGAAGATGCACCAATTCTATCCCATGAAATATTTAACAAAAAAGTTGGGCCGCTTTTACGTGAAAAAAAGAAAGTGTTCTTTATTCTGATTGATAACTTGAGAATGGATCAATGGAAAATAATGTATCCGGAAATCAAGGAAATGTACAGACTGATGCAAGACGATTGGTTCAGCAGCATTTTACCAACGGCAACACAATATGCGAGAAATGCAATGTTTTCTGGACTCTTACCGAGAGACATTAAAAAGAAGCACCCTCAATTGTGGACAGAAGAGAGCGAAGAAGGGGGCAAGAACATGCACGAAGAAGAGTTGCTCGGTCTTCAGCTCAAGAGGTTGGGCTTTGGTGATAGGAAATACAGCTACAATAAAATTACTCAGCTTAAAGCTGGTAAAAAGTTAGTTGACCAGAGTGCAGATTTAATGCGCAACGATTTAAACGTTGTGGTTTATAATTTTGTAGATATGCTTAGTCATGCTAAAACCGAAATGGGAATGATAAAGCAATTGGCAGATGATGACAAAGCTTACCGTTCTTTGACTTTAAGTTGGTTCAGGAATTCACCACTTTTAGATTTGCTCAAGAAACTATCTGAACAAGATATTACTGTTGTCATAACTACTGATCATGGGACTATTAATGTGACTTCTCCAGTAAAGGTTGTTGGGCATAAAGATTTAAATACAAATCTTCGTTACAAAACGGGAAGACACATGAGTTACAATGAAAAAGATGTGTTTGAAATAGTTGATCCCGATAGAGTCGGGTTGCCGAAAATGACAATGAGCGATGTTTTTATTTTTACATATGGGGAAGACTTTTTTGCCTATCCAAATAACTTTAATCATTACGTTCGTTACTATCAAAATACTTTTCAGCATGGAGGCATAAGCATGGAAGAAATGTTAATTCCTATTGCTATTCTTGAACCTAGAAAATAATTTTACCCAATGAAAAAATTACTCTTTTTACTTCCATTATTTGCTGCGTGTAACAATCCATCAGAAGAGGTTCCTAACTACAGCGAGTTGTCTTTAGCTTTTGGATCTTGTAGCGATCAGACTAGTCCTAACCCTCTATTTAATGAGATGTTTGAAAACGATTTGGACGCCTTTGTTTGGTTAGGCGATATTGTTTATGCAGATTCTGAAAACCCTTCTATTATTGCTGAGGCTTACGATGTACTAAAGGAAAGTGGTGAGTATCAAGAATTATTGAACCAAGATTTTCCAATTTTAGGTACATGGGATGACCATGATTATGGCGAAAATGATGCTGGAAAAGAATGGCCAATTAAGGAAGAAAGTAAAGATCTTTTTCTAAACTTCTTAGATGTTGCTCAGGAAGACCCTATCAGGTCGAGAGATGGTGTATACTCAAGTCACTCTTTTGGTGAACACAAAGAAGTGAAACTTATTCTTTTAGACACGAGATGGTTTAGAGATGAGCTGATAAAAGACACCTTGACTGAAAAAAGTTATACGCAAAACTCGGAAGGAGATGTGTTAGGTGATGCTCAATGGAAATGGCTCGAAAATGAATTACAAGATGAAAAAGCAAAACTTTACATTATTGGTTCATCTATTCAATTTTTAGCAGATGATCACGGCTGGGAAAAATGGGGGAATTTTCCTACAGCAAAGGATAGATTGTTTAAAAATTTAGTTTTAAACACCAATGCAAATGTTGTAGTTATAAGTGGTGACCGTCATTTTGCTGAAATTTCGAAAACGATAAAAGGTGGAAAACACATTTACGATGTCACTTCCAGTGGGCTTAATCATCCATTTATAGCTGAAGCGGATGACAATAGACTTCGTGTAGGAGAAGTTGTTTCCGAAATAAACTATGGTCTATTAAAAATTAGTTGGGATGGTGAAACACCGGTTGTAAAGGCTCAAATTATTACCGAGGGTAATCAAATTGGTTTAGAACAGGAGATCTTGTTTGGTGATTTTGATGAACAAGCTGCTCAATAAATGAGATTCTAAACTTATTTTCGAATTCATGAAATGGGAAGTTCAATCTGAAGAAGAACTCGTTGGCATTGCACAGCAAGTCGTGGCTGGTCACAAGGAACCGGTCATTTTGTTTAAAGGCGAAATGGGCGCTGGTAAAACAACCTTCATTAAAACCATTTGTAGAGCTTTAGATATTGAGGACGAGGTGAGTAGCCCAACGTTTTCTATTGTGAATGAATACCAATCTCCTGTGAAAGGCAAAGTATTTCATTTTGATTTTTACCGTATCGAAGACGAGGAAGAAGCTTATGACTTTGGCTACGAAGAGTACTTATTTTCCGGGCAAATTTGTCTGGTTGAATGGCCTGAAAAAATCAGTAACTTATTGCCTCAAAAGTTTGGATTGATTGAGATTGCTGAACATGAAGGAAAGAGAAGTATCCATTTTACCCCAACAACTACAATTTTACCCTAACCATTTCAAAAATTGCCATTCATGAGTAAAGATGATTTATTAAAAGTCACGTTTACTGATTTACTTCCTCAAGAAGAAAAACTTGCCGTGAAACACAGAAAAGGAAAACTTCAAATCGGGGTTCCTAACGAAACGGTAATGCAAGAAAAGCGTATTGGTTTATCACCAGAAGGTGTGCATCTTCTAACCAGCAACGGACATGAAGTTGCAGTTGAAACAGGAGCAGGGTTAGCTGCGCGCTATTCAGATAAAGATTACAGCGAGGCTGGTGCTGAAATTGTTTACGATGCAAAAGAAATATTCACCAAGAATATTATTTTAAAAATAGAACCGCCAAGTGAAGAAGAATTGACCATGATGAAAACAGGTCAGACTCTACTTTCTGCACTTCAGGTTAAAACAAGAAGTCAAAATTATTTTCAGGCTTTAATGGACAAAAAGACTACTGCCATTGCGGTAGAGAACATTACTGATGAAGAAGGTACGTTACCCATTATGCGTTGTATGAGTGAAATCGCAGGTTCGGCTGCGGTTTTAATGGCTGCAGAATTATTGACAGGGGTTAATGGTAAAGGTTATTTGTTTGGTGGTATCACAGGAGTGCCTCAAACAGAAGTAGTAATTATTGGTGCCGGTACCGTAGGTACTTATGCAGCAAAATCGGCTTTAGCTTTAGGGGCAAACGTTAAAGTTTTTGACACATCTCTATCGCGCTTAAAGCGGATGCAGCAGTATTTGAAAACACCAGTATACACCTGTATTCTACAACCGAAATTATTAGAGAAAGCTCTACGCAGATGCGATGTCGCCATTGGTGCAATTCGACCAACTTCTGGAAGAACCCCGTGTATTGTATCTGAAGAAATGGTTCAAAAAATGAAACCAAAATCTGTTATTATTGATGTGAGCATAGACCACGGGGGATGTTTTGAAACTTCAGAAATCACATCTTTAAGTAAACCTACGTTTGAGAAATACAATGTTATTCATTATTGCGTGCCGAATATAGCATCGCGGTTTGCACGCACGGCTTCGTTTGCTTTGAGCAATATTTTTGCTCCCATTCTTTTAGCGATTAGTGAAGAAGGAGGATTAGAAGAAGCATTGCGCTACCATCCCGAAATACGGACTGGCTTATACATGCACAAAGGAGTTTTAGTGAGCAAGGCTTTGGGAGAGTGGTTCGATTTACCCTACAGTCATCGAGATCTGCTTTTCGGAGATCTTTAATTCATCAAGTTCCTTCGGTTTTCGCCATCGAATGAAGTATTCGTATTAAGCTTTAAAAGCCCATGCAAAGTTGGGGCAATGTCTTGAACAATAATGTTCTCGTTGCTGCTCCCAGGAGTCACATTCCAGCCATAGATTAAGAGTGGCACATGTGTATCATAACTGTATCCAGTGCCATGAGAAGTGCCCACTTGATTGCTGTTGATTAAATAACTCTCGGCCGTCATAAAGAACACGTCACCTGATTGATTCTCCTTGTAGGTTCTTTTAAACTGCTCGCAAGTAGGTTGGTCACATTCTAATAAGTCATTTTGAGTCCAACCTCTTGTAATTACTCTTCCACCCTTGTATTCTTTCAGTTTTTCAACCATTATGAAAGCTACATCGTCAAGATTTAAAAAGAGTTTTTCAATTAAATCATGATCCAACCAAATTTGGAAGTTGGACACTTTGCTTACTATTTTACTACCAAACTCAGCCAGAGAAATACTGTCAATAGCACTTTTTAAATCACCTCTTATGACATATTCGGCAGGGTTAGTTTTTGTGCCAGGACAATCTACTGCACCATGGTCGGATGTTAGAAAAAGAGTGTATTGTCCTTTTCCAACTTCAGAGTCAAGGTAATTTATAAGGCGTTCAATTTCTAAATCCAACTTAATGTACATGTCTTGCACTTCAACGCTACGCGGGCCAAAAGCATGCCCAGCATAATCTGTAGCCGAGTAGCTTATTGAGAAAAAATCGGTGTGCTCGTCTTTTCCTAACGCTTCGTTTTTCATTAACTCTATAGCAACATCAGTCAATAGAGTGTTTCCGAAAGGTGTATACCGGATTGTCTCAGCGCCTTTTTTTTCAGAAATTTCTTCAAGGTTGTAGGGGAAAATTGGTTCTTTTTTTAATGATGTGGATTCGCATTTTCTGAAGTCAACATCACTGGCCGTATATTTTTCTGCAGGTAACGAAAGATCCCAAGTTGTAGCTAAATATTGTGAGGCGTATTTTGATTCATTAAAAGCACTTAGCCAAATTGGCAATACTTTAGAATAGTAGGTGCTTGTTACAAAGTTATTTTCACTGTCTAACCAAAATGCACCAGAAGCATTTTTTCCAGCGGGTAGAATTGCACCTCTGTCTTTAATAGAAACCCCAAAAGACTTAGACTTATTGCTTTGTTTAACAAGATCGGCCAAAGAGGGTGACTTGTAGTTTCTTGGCGAACGGTTACCATTTTTGTCCTTGCTACCAACCGTTTTTACTTTGTTGTCTTCAACGCAGTAAACCATTTTGCCGGTTTGCGGAACATACCAGTCATTAGATATAATTCCGTGCTTTTTTGGGTTTTGTCCTGAAAAGATGGTAGCGTGTCCAGGCCCAGTATAAGTAGGGATGTAATTGTAATTACAATTGTTAAAAGAGAATCCTTCTGCTTGTAACTTTTTAAAACCATTCTCGCCAAATGTTGAACTGTAGCGTTCTAGCATTTCATAACGCATCTGGTCAATAACAATGCCGACAACCAACTTTGGTTTTTGTGCGAAAAGAATAGTAGGTAAAAAGAATAGGAGGATAGCCTTTTTCATAGTTAGTTGATTTGTTCGAGAAGCTTTTCTTCGGTCTCAATTACTTCTGAAAGTTCTTCCCAATTAGACATAGCGTTGCTAAGTTCGTCTTTTAGTTTTTCATAGTTCGTGAAAAAATCTGGCTCGCTAGAAAGTTTTTTAAATTTTTCAGTATCCAGCATGTCACTATCGATGCTCGCTATTTTGGCTTCGAAATCCTCAATGCTTTGTTCAATTTTCGAATACTGATTTTTCAGTTTACGCACAGATTTTTCAAGATCTTTTTTGCGTTTAAAGTTTTCTTTATTATCGGCTTTTATTTTTTTGTCTTTCTTCTTTTCTATAGTCTTCTTCTCTACATCACGCAAATTGTTAACCTTGCGTTGCTCTAAGAAGTATTCAATACCACCTAGATATTGTTTCACTTTACCATCTTTAAATTCAAAGATGTTGTCAGCTAATCCATTCAAAAAATCACGATCATGAGATACAATTACCATCGTGC
>Ga0102907_1000072_pt1 | contig 28160 bp, 29 predicted proteins | sample Colrivmet1556B02_FD_79136 | JGI IMG/M metagenome (GOLD analysis project Ga0102907, IMG submission 79136) | Estuarine microbial communities from the Columbia River estuary - metaG 1556B-02 | ecosystem: Environmental > Aquatic > Marine > Intertidal zone > Estuary | place: USA: Columbia River...
AATTGCAAATGATCAGTTGGATGAATTAGGGTTAAAAACTAAATAATCCACTACACTGATGAAGTATTTAATTTGGATTCTTTTTATAGCCTCTGTAGGAAGTATTTTTTTGGGGTTTGCAATTCCCGATTCTGATACTACAGATGCATTGAAGAAAGCCAACGAAATTGCAGTTTCGGAAAAACTTATTGGATTTGGAATCGTTGGGCTTTTTGTGCTTGTATTCCCTTTATTTTCGTATTACCGTTGGAAAGACAAAAAGGCTTCTGATTATATGCTCAATAAAGAAAATATCGAGGAAATGAGGGCCTACAACAATAAGAAGGAGTAACTAATTCAAATTCCTTTTTTCAATAAAAAAGCGCTTCAACAATTCCGAAGACTCGTCTGCTAACACACCACCTTGAATTTTTGTTTTTGGGTGTAATGTGGTTCCCATAGTTAAGAACCCCCGCTCTTGATCCTTTGCACCAAATACGACTCTGGAAATTTGACTCCAATACAATGCTCCAGCACACATTTGGCAGGGTTCTAAGGTGACATATAATGTACAATCGTGTAGAAACTTCCCTCCTAAATAATTGGAAGCAGCAGTAATAGCTTGCATTTCGGCATGAGCGGTAACATCGTTTAATAGCTCTGTCAAATTATGTGCCCTGGCAATAATTTGTTGGTTAACAACGACCACAGCACCTACAGGGACCTCACCTTGATCAAAAGCCAAATGGGCTTCAACCAATGCCTTTTTCATAAAATACGCATCATCAAATTCTATATTCATATACCAAAAATACGATTTCAAACGTGTATTTTTGTACTGTGCAAAAAAAATTAATTGAACATATTCAACATCCAAAAGATTTACGCAATCTTGATGCAGAATCATTGAAATCTGTTGCTCAAGAATTGCGCGAAATGATTATCAAAATTGTCGCCAGTAAAGAAGGTCATTTGGGAGCAAGCTTGGGGGTTGTTGAGCTCACCATAGCATTGCATTACGTCTTCAATACACCAAATGATTTACTGATTTGGGATGTTGGCCATCAGGCTTATGGACATAAAATATTAACAGGAAGAAAAGAAAAATTTGAAACCAATCGGCAATTGGGAGGGCTAAGTGGATTCCCTAAACGCAGTGAAAGTACCTTTGATGCCTTTGGCACAGGGCATGCATCCACATCTATATCTGCAGCATTGGGGATGGCTATTGCAAGTCAGCTCAAAGGGCTTGAAAAACACCACATCGCCGTTATTGGTGATGCTTCTATAGCGAGCGGAATGGCTTTCGAGGGGCTAAATCATGCAGGAGTTACTAATGCTAATTTATTGGTTATTTTAAATGATAATGCAATTGGTATTGATCCAAGTGTAGGGGCGCTTAAGCAGTATTTGACAAACGTTAAAAAAGGAAAACAAAAAGAAGATAATATTTTTGAAGCGCTAAATTTTGAATACTCTGGCCCTATTGACGGGCACAATCTTGATGCTTTAGTGTCAGAGTTAGAACGCCTAAAAACGATTGAAGGGCCTAAATTTTTGCACGTAATTACAACAAAAGGCAAAGGGCTAAAACAAGCCGAAGAAAATCAAGTCACTTATCATGCCCCCGGAAAATTTAATGCCGAAACAGGTGATTTACTTCCTTCAAAGAACACCAAAGAACCTGATAAATTTCAAGATGTATTCGGAAAAACACTTGTAGCATTGGCCAAAAAAAATGAAAATATCATTGGTATTACCCCGGCTATGCCTACTGGAAGTTCTTTAAAATTTTTGATGGAAACCTTCCCAAATCGCGCATTTGATGTGGGAATAGCAGAACAACATGCCGTAACCTTAGCTGCAGGAATGGCTACGCAAGGACTAATTCCTTTTTGCGCAATTTACTCTACCTTTTTACAACGGGCCTATGACCAAGTCATTCATGATGTCGCATTACAAAATTTGCCCGTAATTTTTTGTTTGGACCGTGCAGGACTTGTTGGCCAAGATGGTGCTACACATCACGGGGTGTTTGACATCGCCTATTTAAGATGCGTTCCAAATCTTATTGTAGCAGCGCCAAGAAATGAAATTGAATTGCGCAACATCATGTACACTGCGCAAATGGGGCTGGAAAATCCTATCGCTATTCGATATCCAAGAGGACGCGGAACACTTTTGGATTGGAAAAAAGACTTTGAGTCTATCCCCATTGGAAAGGGCGTTCAATTAAAAAAAGGTAAAAATACAGCCGTTTTAAGTATAGGTGCCATGGCCAATAATGTCCATGAAGCCATAAAAGGTTTGCCGTTTGCGCATTATGACATGCGGTTTGTAAAACCACTGGATGACGCTTTACTGAACCAAATTTTTGAAGCCTACACCACTATTATCACTGTAGAAAATGGAACAACTGTTGGCGGATTTGGAAGTGCTATTTTAGAATTTGCTGCAGCAAACGGATACACAAACAAGATCAAAATAAAAGGAGTACCAGATGCATTTATTGAGCACGGTACTACTAAAGAGTTAGAGCAACAAATAGGATTGGATGTTAATGGACTAAGAGAGTTTTTTGTAAAATTCTAAAAGCTTAGCCCTTTTAATTTCTTGTAGGTCAATACCGCATTACTATCTGAATATGATGCCACTACAGAACATACCCCCATCAAACGATTGTACAAATTCTGATGCTGAAGTTCTATGTCTTTAGGAAGTAATTTGATTAAAAGTTTGTCGTAACTACTGGCTTTGGTTTCATGGCAATTATTCACTGCAGTTATATAGCGTGAAAGTAATTCATTGATAATTTCAAAGCCGGATATTTCTTTATCGACAACTTCTTGTGCATTATAAATTCGTTCGATACTCAATTTTATAATGTCATTAATTTGGGCTTGGTATTTACTCTTTTCCAGAAGTGAAACATCAAAAGTCCCATTTAAAATTGCGGTTTCATTTTCTATAAAAATAGCAACAGCATCGTCAATAAGAGTCCCAATAGCCAATGCTCTCAAATAACTAACTCTTGCTTGTGTTGTTGGTAGGGCATTGTATTTTTTGGTTTGAATGGTGTCTCTGACCAAGTTAATTAAATATTCCAGTGCAAATTCCTCTTCAATAAGACCTAAATTAATTCCATCTTCAAAATCAATAATGGTATAGCAAATATCGTCCGCGGCTTCAACCAAAAATGTTAGCGGGTGTCTACCAAATTGATGGTCATTGGAGTTTATTTTTAGAAGTCCTAGTTCATTTGCAACTTCCAAAAATATGGTTTCTTCGCTTTGAAAAAATCCATATTTCTTTGAGGCAATATGTGGGGTTGGCTTTTTGGGCAGCGAAGCTTTTGGATACTTAGTAAATGCACCAAGGGTTGCATAACTAAGCCGTAAACCACCTGGGCGCCCTTTCAAATCTTGTGTTAAGATTTTAAAGCCATTGGCATTACCTTCAAAATCACATAGATCTTGGTATTGTTTGTCTGTAAGTGCTGATTTAAAACTCCGCCCAGGACCATTTTTAAAAAAATGGCCAATTGCTTTTTCGCCTGAGTGCCCGAAAGGAGGATTTCCTATATCGTGAGCCAAAGCAGCAGCAGCAACAATAGAGCCAAAATCGTTGGGTTTATAGCCATGGATTTCTTTTAAAGCAGGATGTTTTTCTAAAACTTTTTCACCCACTTTTCGCCCTAAAGACCGTGCTACAACACTCACCTCCAAGCTGTGCGTAAGGCGAGTATGAACAAAGTCCGTTGAAGAAAGGGGAATAACCTGAGTCTTATCTTGCAGGCTTCTAAATTCTGGAGAAAAAATAATGCGGTCGTAATCAACATCAAATCCAAGCCGAGTTTCGTCTTGCTCTTTACGTAAGCGCTTGTTAGTGTCGCCTTGTCGTTTGAGGGATAATAATTGCTCCCAATTCATGGTCTTACTCATAGGTGCAAGATAATGATTTTCAATGTTAAGTTAATATTATACAAAGTATAGATTTTGCTTATTTGATAACATTGAGATGATAATTATATAAACATACGGATATCGTAAAGGATGTCAATCAGACATAAATTTGCAAAAAATAAAGTTTAAAAATCACAACAAATGAAATCCTTATTTTTAACTCTAATTTCCTTAGTTTGTTTTAGTATTTCTGCCCAAGATACAGGAGCAATATCTGGTTTACTCACCGATAAAGAATTCAATAATGAACCCCTTGCGTTTGCCAATGTCTTAATTAAAGGAACTTCTAAGGGAACAACTTCTGATTTTGATGGAAAATACTTATTAGAAAATTTAGATCCTGGAGTGTACATTGTACAATTTAGCTTTGTTGGCTACCAAACTGTGGAAGTTGAAACCACCGTTGAATCTGGTAAAACTAATACTATTGATGTGATTCTTCAAGCCAATAGCGCTGCTTTGGATGAAGTTGTGATAAAAACCACTACTGCTAGAGAGACAGAAAATGCACTACTGTTGGAACAACAAAAAGCAGTGGTGATGGAAACCGCTATTGGCGCGCAGGAATTGAGTAAAAAAGGGGTCGGCGACGTGGCTACTGCAGTTACAAAAACAGCTGGGGTTTCTAAACAAAACAATTCTAAAGGTATTTTTGTGCGTGGGCTTGGAGATCGTTACAACATCACAACGCTTAATGGTTTGCCGCTCCCATCAAATAACCCTGCACTAAAAAATATTGAATTAGGGGTTTTCTCTACTGACATTGTCGAAAATATTGGCATAAGTAAAACGTTTAACGCTAAAAATTATGCAGACTTTGGTGGAGCAAACATCAATATTGATTCTAAAAATTTTAGAGGTCAACCCTATTTAAATTTAGGACTGAGCGTTGGCGGAAATTCAAACACAATAGGGAAAAGCCCATTTTATAGACAAGATGGTCCCAATTTTTTTGGATTTTATAACCCTTCAGAACCCACAAATCCTACGTCAACTTCAAATTGGGGGTCGAGTTGGGATAGAAAACAAAGTAATTTTAAACTCAATGGTGGGGTAAAGCTTGTTGGGGGAAAATCTTTTGAAATTGGTGAAGAAGGGCGCTTGAATACCTTTGTAACAATAAGCTTCGACAACAACACTCTTTTTAGAGAGGGTCTTAGTCGCGGTAAAGTAGGTGCAGACGGATATACACGTCAGGATTTTTATAAAAACGCATACCAATACAATACCAACACTACTGCAATGGGGAGTTTTAATTACCGTATAAACTCAGATCATAAATTAGCTTTTACAAGCTTGTTTTTGAACAGTTCTTCGCAAAATCATGATGAATACAGTGGATTTGATATTGAATTTGATAATGCTGTAACGGACAATGATGATGGGTTTGGATTTATTCAAAGAAACACTTTTGAACAAACAAAATTATTTGTGAATCAATTGAGTGGAGCACATGACCTTTTTGAAAACCACACTCTAAATTGGATTGTAGGACTAAATCAGTTAAAAAGTAATATTCCTGACCGAATGCAAAATACAGCGGGGCGTGATTTTAGACCCAATAGAACGAGTGATTATGTTGTTATTTCTGGAAGTCCTATCTACAACCACCGTTTTTATCAAACGCTCACAGAAGATGAAATTTCAGTTAATATTTCTGACAAGTGGACACTTCGAAATGATGAAGATGGAGTTAAAGGAGAATTCGATTTTGGATTCAGTGGGCGTTACAAATTCATAGATTTTGAATCGCAACAATACGAATTTAGACTGAACAACCAAGCTGGAGTTTACAATATTGAAATTTCTGATTTTGATGGATTCTTCAATAAATCAAATTTAAATTCACTTTATTTTATCAACCAACAAAAACCACAAACGTACAGCGGGGGGCAATACATCAATGCAGGGTTTGTAAATGGACTATGGAATTTTAATTCAAAATTTTCAATGCTTTTAGGGCTTCGCGCTGAAATGATTGCTATCGAAATTGACTACCTTACACTTCAATCTTCTAATGAGGAGCGTATTGCTTTTATCAAAGAAAAACTATTGCCTTCTTTATCCGCAAAATATGTTTTAAAAGAAAACATGAACCTTAAATTTGGTGCCAGTAAGACTTATACTCTCCCACAATTTAAGGAGCGTGTAAATATGCTTTATGAAGAGGTTACACAAGTGTACAGAGGAAACAATTATGTGTATGAATCGACCAACTGGAATGCCGATTTGAAATGGGAATATTTTCCAAATGAGGGTGAATTAATCTCAGCCACACTTTTTGGCAAACTCATTCAAAATCCTATCAATAGTATTTTTATTAATTCAACCTCAAATGATATTTCATACATCAATACAGGAAAACAAGCCGAGGTATTTGGATTGGAATTAGAAATCAAAAAGAACCTTTTTAATTTCAATGCTGAAGATGATGAATATAGCCACAAAATTACAGGGGGCTTAAATTTATCAATGATTCAAACCAGTCAAGATTTGGATGCTCAAAAAGTAACCAATGAGACCGATTACAGTGCAAACTTTACTTTTGATTCAAGTAAACTCACAGGCGCATCTGATTTTCTTATGAATGCTGATGTTTCATATCTAAAAGAGTTTGACGAAGATAAATCCATTCAAGCCACTATTGCTTATAATTATTTTTCAGATCAATTAAATACGATTGGAACATTAAACAAAGGTAATGTTATTGATAAAAGCTACAGCACTTTAGACTTTGTACTTAAAAGCAAGTTGAAGCAATTCACCTTTGGTGTTTCTGCAAAAAATATACTTGACCCAACCATTTCAAGAATTCAAGAAGTGTACGATACTCCTGGAATCAATAGCGTAGTTCTAGATGAGTTTAAAAGAGGTGTTAACCTAAGTTTATCTGTTGGGTACAAATTTTAATTCAATATTAAGGCATGAAGATTTGCGGATCATTTCTTCAACTAATAATAACAAATACTTTAATATTTCCTAAAATCTAAATTGTCTTTATGGACGAGATTTGTAAAAAATTAAATAATTAAAAAAATGAAAAAATTATCCTTACTTACTTTAATCTTAACAAGTGTGTTCATGCTTAACTGTAGCATCGACGACGAAAACTCTACTGCACCCAGTACATCTTTTGAATTAAACCCAAATGATTTTCAAGGAACTATTCAAAACGGAACTGTTTCTTTAAACCCTACGGAAAACTACAGACTCACTGGAGCTTTGGTCGTAAAAGAAGGTGCTACCCTTAATATCCCAGCTGGGACAATCATTACAGCTGCTGCTGGGACAACAACATCTGCATTTATTGGAGTAGAGCGTGGCGCAACCATAAACATAAGTGGAACAGCTTCAAATCCAGTTGTTATGACAGCAGAAACACAATCCGCTGGTGCTTGGGGTGGATTAGCAATTGCAGGCTATGGTATAACAAACGCAGGAGTTGATGTTACTTCAGAAGTTGGCGATTTAACTTATGGAGGAACGGACAATACAGATAGCTCAGGCTCTATTACATATTTAAGAGTAGAATACACTGGGGCTACTTTTACAAATGACAAAGAATTTAATGGAGTAACATTGTTTGGCGTGGGCTCTGGAACAATATTTAAAAATGTATCCTCTGTAAATGGAGGCGATGATGGCATTGAGTTTTTTGGGGGTGCTGTAGATGCTGAAAATTTAGTCTCTATCAACTCTGGAGACGACTCGATTGATTTTGCAGATGGATTCACAGGATCAATTACCAATGCTTACATCAAAGGAATCACTAAAGCTGGAATTGAGGGGTCTAACAATGGAGATGACGGAAGTCTTGAACCCGTTACAACAGCAACAATTTCAAATGTTACTATGGTTGTAGATGGTTTAGGAAATTCTGAAGGTGCCATTTATTTTAAAGAAGGTGGAGGGAATCTTACGTACACTAATTTTGTTGTAGATGGAATAAGTCTTGGAATGAAAATAAAAAGTACAGATGACATTGCTCAAGAAAGACTTGCCAATGGCGATTTAGTAATCGAAAACTTTAATTACGGAAATGCCCCTTCAACCTGGGATTGGGGTGGTTACAATTATACTGGTAGTAATACAGGCGCAACTGGTGCTGGGAATGGAACTAGTGCTCCAGACTGGGCTGCTGATTGGTCAGAATAATTATTTTGAAAATTAGTTAATATAAAAAGCTTCCATTTGGAAGCTTTTTTTAAATATTTATTTTTGATTGAGCATTAATCTTATTTTAATGCTATTTCAGATTTTCCGTCCCATTCAATAACGTTAGTTATTTTAGAATCTTGAAAATCAACTTCTTTTAAAGTATCTTCTGACCAAAAGAACCATTTCCCTGATTTAGTCCCGTTTTCATAATATCCTTGTGACAGTTTGTTACCATTATTATCATAGCTAGTCCAAAAACCAACTAAGGCACCATCTTTATTAAAGGTTCCTTTTTGTGAGACCTCTCCGTTTTCATGATAATATGTTGCGCTTATAAGTTCTCCATCAACCTGAAATAATGGAGATTTTAAATCTTGGGCGCTAACGGTTACACCAATGAATGATAGAGCTGCAATTAAATATATTTTCATGATATTATTAAATTAAACTACAATAATATGTATTACTTTACAATAAATCAACATAAAATTTACATTAGCTTAACATTGATTATCTAAAGTAAAGCTTGATTTATTAATAATTAAATAACAATTATGTTACAATACAATCATACTTACATATTAAATTTGAAGTGTCTTAGACAGTTTTTATTCATTATTATTTATTAGTTTTTGTCGACTATAATAAGAAGTGAATTAATAATTATGACTGCCCTGGCCAGGCAGTCTTTTTATTAAAGTTTAATGCTTAGGAAACATTAAGTTAATATTGGATTCAGATTTTTGCATTGACAAAAACTAATATCCAAAATGAAAAAACTACTATTATTAATTCCTATTGTATTCTTATCAATTAACACTCAAGCCCAAGAAATTAGCGATACTTCTTTCGGAAAAGGGCTTATCAACTTTGTTGCAAAGGACAGTACATTCAGTGTAAAGTTTGCACCAAGATTTCAAGTACGATCAATGTCGTCGTGGGATCACAATGGTGCTATTTACGGAAGCCCAGAACATAATTTTATTGTGCGTCGTGCACGTCTAAAATTTGATGGGTTTGCATACAGTCCAAAATTGAAATATAAAATTGAGTTAGGATTGTCCAATAGAGATATTTCTGGCGCAAATGACTTCAATAGAAATACACCACGCTATATTTTAGATGCTGTAATTATGTGGAAATTCGCTAAAAACTGGGAACTTTGGGCAGGACAAACCAAGTTACCTGGGAATGTAGAGCGCGTGGTTTCTTCAGGCAATTTGCAATTAATTGATCGATCATTATTAAATAGTCGTTTTAACATCGACCGTGATTTAGGGGTTCAAATCCGACACAAGTCAAATCTAGGTGGTAACTTTATAACACGTGAAAAATTCTCTATATCTCAAGGAGAAGGTAGAAACGTGACGGAAGGCAATGAAGGCGGATTGCAATATACTGCTCGATTAGAGCTTCTTCCTTTTGGTGCATTTAAATCTAAAGGTGATTACAGTCAATCTGATTTGAAACGTGAAGAAAAGCCAAAATTAATGTTAGGGTTTACCTATAACTTTAATGAAGAAGCTGTAAGAGAAAGAGGGTTTGCTGGAGATTATATGATTAGAACAGATGAAACCATATATGGAACAGATCAAACAACTATTTTTGTAGATGCAATGTACAAATACAACGGGTTCTCATTTATGGGGGAGTATGCAAAACGTACCGCTGATAATGAAATCGCTACAGAAATAGATGGCGTAACTCCCACTGGAGATGTGGTATTAACAGGAAATGCATTAAACTTACAAGCAGGTTATTTATTTAAGAATAACTATGAAATTGCTGGACGATATACAACATTAGAGTTCGAATCGGTAACAGGGAAAGACCCTACAAAACAATATACTTTAGGATTTAATAAATTTGTTCTCGGTCACAAATTAAAAATACAAAGTGACCTTAGCTATACAACTGTTGATGGCGAAGCCGATAATATTACTTTTAGGCTAGGATTCGATCTTCATTTTTAATAATATTTAATTAACACACTAAAGCCAAAAATTTATGATATTTGCCAATATAGCACAAATTAGCACTATGGATAATTTATACACATTTATGTTGATTGCAATTACAGTTTTAGCAGCAATTGATATTATAGTTGGCGTCAGTAATGATGCTATTAATTTCTTAAACTCAGCAATTGGTTCGAAAGCTATTTCTGTACGAACAATTATGATTGTGGCAAGTCTAGGAATTTTTGTTGGAGCAGTATATTCCAGTGGTCTTATGGAAGTCGCTCGAAAAGGAATTTTTGTGCCTGCAATGTTCAATTTTAATGAGATTATGTACATTTTTATGGCCGTCATGATTACCGATATTTTATTATTAGATTTCTTCAATACTTTAGGGCTTCCGACATCTACTACGGTTTCAATTGTGTTCAATTTATTAGGGGCTGCAGTTGTCATGTCATTAATTAAAATTGGCACTTCTGATACACAAACTTTTGCAGATTTAGGAAGCTATATAAACACAAAAAAAGCGTTGCAAATTATTAGAGGAATTGTTATGTCTGTATTTATAGCCTTCACTGTTGGGGCTATTGTTCAATGGGTTTCTCGATTGATTTTTACATTTCAGACTGAAAATAAAATTAAAAACTTTGGCGCCATTTTTGGTGCTGTAGCACTCACTGCAATTACCTATTTTATTTTCTTAAAAGGATTGAAAGGAACTCCTTATTATAAAGACTTAAAAGGATCGATTGAAGGCAATGAAATGTACATTATTGGTGCTAGTTTTGCGCTTTGGCTTATTGTTTCTTATGTGTTCCAGGCACTAACAAAGAAAACCATTCTGTTGGTTGTGATTGCTGTAGGAACTTTTGGATTGGCTCTTGCTTTTTCAGGAAATGATTTGGTGAATTTTATTGGAGTCCCAATGGCCGCATATCACTCCTACGAGGCATGGGTTGCTTCAGGTGTTGATGCCACTTTATTTTCTATGGAAGTTTTAGACAAAAAAGTTCCTGCTGAACCATTATTGCTCTTTATTTCTGGTGGAATTATGGTGGTTACACTTTGGTTTTCTAAAAAAGCTAAAACTGTTGCTGAAACAGAAATTAGCTTATCTCGACAAAATGAAACTCATGAGAAATTTCAACCAAATTTCATTTCTCGTGGGATTGTAAAAGGAGCAACACAACTATCTAATTACTTCAGCATAATTGTACCAAAACCAATACAAGAGAAAATTGAAAAAAGTTTTCAAACTCCTGAAATAGTACTTACAAAAGACCAAAGTGTAGACGCCCCTGCTTTTGATTTAATTAGAGCCTCTGTAAACCTTATGGTTGCTGGGATATTAATTGCAATTGCTACAACAATGAAATTACCGCTTTCGACAACCTATGTTACTTTTATGGTAGCCATGGGAACGTCTTTTGCCGATAGAGCTTGGGGTAGAGAAAGTGCGGTTTATAGAGTCGCTGGGGTTTTAAATGTTATTGGGGGGTGGTTTGGAACTGCTATTGGTGCGTTTATTGCATCAGGTATTGTGGTTTTCTTAATCAATATGAATCCAACCGTCATTACTCCAATTTTCCTATTATTAACAGCTGTTTTATTGTACAGAAATTATGTGTCACATAAAAATAAATCTTCAAAATTATCAAATGAATACAATCTGAAATCTGAAAGCAGTTCTATTCAAGGAGTGATTCAAGAAAGTGCTGATAATATTTCTAATGTGATTAAAAGATCAAATACGATTTATAGCTATGCCATCACAGGTCTTGCTAACGAAAACACTAAACTTCTCAAAAAGAATAAAAAACAAATCGTCAAACTCTCTAAAGAAGTAGATGAATTGAGAGATAATATCTTCTATTTTATCAAAAATTTAGATGAATCTAGTGTTGGAGCAAGTGGTTTTTATATTGATGTTTTGGGCTATCTTCATGACATGGCCCAGTCTTTAGAATATATTTCTAAAGTGACCTACAAACATGTTGATAATAATCATAAAAAACTAAAATTCAAGCAAATCAAAGAATTAAGCGATATTAGCGACGCTATAGAGGTCTTGTTTAAAGACGCTCGAGATGCTTTTGAAACACAGTCTTTTGAAAAAATTGAAGCTATTAGTGACCGCAAAAATGATATTTATAAAATTCTCAAATCAAACATTGCATTGCAAGTCGATAGAACAAGAACTAAAGACGAATCTAGTCCAAAAAACACAACGCTTTATTTCAATTTACTACTAAAAACTAAAGATATGCTTAAAGCTGCTGGAAATTTATTAGAGGAATACCAAACAGCTTACAAAAATTCTATAGATTAAGAATTAAAGCTACTGATAAAAAAACCTCGTTCTGTAAAAGACGAGGTTTTTTTATTTACAAGATTAAAATTACAGTGTTAAGACCCACACATCAGACAATCATCGCCTTCTGAGGCTTTGGCTTGCTCTATTAGGGCCTTCATCTCTTCTGCCGACATTGGCTCTACATCTGCATCCATTGATGCTTGTTTAGAGAATTTTTCTGCCGTTTTGACTGCCTTCTCCTTTTTCTTTTCAAGCACTTGGGTTTCGGCCTGTACTTCTGCTTTTGGTTGTTCTTGTTTTTTGGTGTCCAAAGTAAACTTGATAGCGTCAACAGCACTTTTCGTTCTTAAGTAATACATTCCAGTCTTAAGTCCGCTTTTCCAGGCATAAAAATGCATGGATGTCAATTTAGCCATCGTCGCACCTTCCATAAACAAATTCAAAGACTGAGATTGATCGATGAAGTACCCGCGTTGTCTGGACATATCAATTATATCTTTCATACTCAATTCCCAAACAGTTTTATACAAGTCTTTTATGTCTTGAGGAATAACATCAACGTGCTGAATAGAACCGTTGGCGCGCATAATTTCTTGTTTTAATCCTTCATTCCAAAGTCCGAGTTGTACTAAATCTTCAAGCAGGTGTTTGTTGACTACAATAAACTCTCCAGAAAGTACACGACGCGTGTAAATATTGGACGTATAAGGCTCAAAACACTCGTTGTTACCCAAAATTTGTGATGTACTGGCTGTTGGCATTGGCGCAACAAGTAAGGAATTGCGCACTCCATTTTTAAGAACTTGTTTTCTAAGTTTAGTCCAGTCCCACATACCGCTTAGTTCTTCATCTTTAAGACCCCAAAGGTTGTATTGAAACTCTCCTTTACTTATTGGAGATCCTTTGTATGTTTCGTAAGGTCCTTCAGCTTTAGCCTCTTCCATGGAAGCTGTAACGGCTGCAAAATAAATGGTTTCAAAAATATCTTGATTCAACTTTTTGGCTTCATCACTTGTAAAAGGCAAACGCAATTTGATGAACGTGTCGGCCAACCCTTGAACCCCTAATCCGATGGGACGGTGTCTAAAGTTCGAATTTTGAGCTTCGATTACTGGGTAATAATTTCGATCAATCACCTTGTTGAGGTTGCGGGTCACCCGTTTTGTAATTCTAAACAGTTCTTTGTGGTCAAAAGCACCATCTTTAATAAACATTGGCAAAGCTATTGAAGCCAAATTACAAACTGCTACTTCGTCTGGAGAGGTGTACTCTATAATTTCTGTACACAAGTTGGATGAGCGTATGGTGCCTAAATTTTGTTGGTTAGACTTTCTGTTCGCTGCATCTTTGTAGAGCATGTATGGTGTCCCCGTTTCTATTTGGGATTCTGTGATTTTCTCCCACAACTCTCGAGCTTTTATGGTTTTTCTTCCTTTCCCCTCTTGTTCATATTTGGTGTACAAGGCCTCAAACGCTTCACTATGAGTGTCTGGAAGTCCTGGACACTCATTTGGGCACATCAGTGTCCATTCGCCATCTTCTTGGACACGCTTCATGAACAAATCTGGAATCCACATGGCATAAAACAAGTCCCGGGCACGCATTTCTTCCTTCCCGTGGTTTTTCTTTAAATCCAAGAAATCAAAAATATCAGCATGCCATGGCTCTAAGTACACGGCAAAACTCCCTTTTCGTTTTCCTCCGCCTTGATCAACATAACGAGCGGTATCATTATAGACACGTAGCATTGGAACAATACCGTTACTGGTTCCATTGGTGCCTGCGATGTAACTCCCCGTGGCACGAATATTGTGCATTGCCAAACCAATTCCCCCTGCAGACTGTGATATTTTGGCAGTTTGCTTTAAGGTGTCATAGATTCCGTCGATGCTGTCGTCTTTCATGGTGAGTAGAAAACATGAGGACATCTGTGGTTTTGGGGTACCGGAATTGAACAGTGTTGGTGTTGCATGAGTAAAATACTTTTTGGACATCAAGGTGTAGGTCTCAATAGCAGAATCAAGATCGTTGAGGTGTATCCCAATAGAAACACGCATCAACATGTGTTGTGGCCGTTCAGCGATTTTTCCATTAAGCTTAAGTAAATATGAACGCTCAAGTGTTTTAAAGCCAAAATAATCGTACCCAAAATCTCTGTTATAAATGATTGTTGAGTCAAGCTTTTCTTTGTTTTTCATGATGACATCATATACCTCATCTGATAGCAACGGAGCGTCTTTGCCTGTGCGTGGGTTAACGTAGGTATACAAATCGTGCATGACTTCACTAAATGTCTTTTTGGTACTTTTATGTAAATTGGATACAGAAATACGTGCTGCTAGGCGGGCATAATCGGGGTGAGCAGTGGTCATGGTTGCTGCAATTTCAGCGGCTAGATTATCCAGCTCACTTGTGGTTACCCCATCATACAGGCCATCAATAACACGCATAGCAACTTTCAACGGATCAACAAGTTCATTCAAGCCATAGCACAACTTCCTAATGCGTGCCGTGATTTTATCAAACATTATTTCTTCTTTTCTTCCGTCTCTTTTTAATACGTACATAATTCTTTTTCGTTAGTTGGCTTTTCTTTGGTCGAAAAAAGCGGTTAGTTGGTTATTCTATTGTTTTTGATTTACACAAAAACACAGTTGGTTATATAAATTTGATAGGATTTAAAACCCTACCCCACACACATTATTGATTGTGCTCCGATGTTCAAATGAACAGATTAGAAATCTGTGTCGAAGCTGTATTTGTTGGTGTCCTCTTCTTCTTTGTTGAGTACTCCTGCTTTTTGATACTCTGAAACACGCTTTTCAAAGAAATTCGTTTTCCCTTGAAGTGAAATCATGTCCATAAAATCAAATGGATTTGAGGTATTATATTCTTTTTCACAGTTCAACTCTAAAAGCAGTCGATCTGCAACAAATTCTAAATATTGTGACATAAGCTTGGAATTCATCCCAATCAAACTTGCTGGTAGCGACTCCGTAATAAATTCGCGCTCTATGTTCAGGGCGTCTACGATAATTTCTCTGATGCGTTCCTTTGGCACTTTGTTGATGAGGTGCTTGTTGTGCAGGTGTACTGCAAAATCGGCATGAACCCCTTCATCTCTAGAAATCAATTCGTTAGAAAAGGTGAGCCCGGGCATGAGGCCTCGCTTTTTGAGCCAAAATATAGAACAAAAAGCCCCTGAGAAAAATATGCCCTCTACGGCTGCAAATGCAATTAATCGTTCTGCGAAGCTTGGCGACTCAATCCATTTCAGAGCCCAGTCAGCCTTCTTTTTGATGGCAGGGAAGTTTTCAATAGCATTAAACAATTTATCTTTTTCCGCCTCGTCTTTCACGTAAGTATCAATCAAAAGTGAATACGTTTCACTATGGATGTTCTCCATCATGATTTGGAATCCGTAAAAGAATTTCGCTTCGCTATACTGGACTTCGTTGACAAAGTTTTCAGCCAAATTCTCGTTAACAATACCATCACTAGCAGCAAAAAATGCTAAAATATGTTTTATAAAATAACGTTCGTCATCTGTAAGTTTTTCTGTCCAATCAGTGAGATCTTGATGTAAATCGATCTCTTCTGCAGTCCAAAAACTGGCCTCTGACTTTTTATACCATTCCCAAATATCGTGGTGTTGAATTGGAAAAATCACAAATCGGTCTTTGTTTTCTTTTAGAATTGGTTCTACTTGTGGCATGTTAAGTTAAATTTACTATTACGTGAATTGGCATTATAGCGCCTAACAAAGATTTAAAATTGTTGCTTCAAATAAAAGTCATTTTTATAAACATTGTCCTTAAGTTTTTAACAACAAGTAGGCTTTTTCTTACAAATTTAAAAAACAAACAAAGAGTTATTTTGCTGATTATTAGTAAGTTACACTCTGCCTCTCTCGTAAAGAAATTAAAGGGATAAAACAAAAAAATAAATTTGATTTTGTCGTTTTTTTTAAAACCTAAGAGTACTGCTTAATTGAAAACTCTATTGGACAGATCGGTCCTTAGCAATTTTTTCTAAAGCTGTATACCATTGTTCTCCAAATTTTCGAATGAGTGCCTCTTTTACAAATTTGTAAATTGGTATTTGCAGTTCCTTTCCTAAAGCACAGGCATCATCACAAATTTGCCATTTGTGATAATTAACTGCGGAAAACTCGCTGTAATCTTTTACGCGTACGGGGTACAAATGGCAAGAAACTGGTTTTTTCCAATCAATATCTCCTTGGTTATAAGCTTCTTCAATGCCACACAAAGCCGTTTGCTTTTCGTCAAAAATGACATAGGCGCAATCAGCACCATCAACTAAAGGGGTCTCAAACTCCCCTTCTTCATTGGTAACAAAAGTGCCTTGCCGTTCAATGGCTTCAATGCCTTGTGGACGCAGATAGGATTTGATTTTTGGATAAATTGCCTTCAGCTTTTCAGTCTCGTTGTGTTCTAGTGGTGCCCCAGCGTCACCATCCACGCAACAAGCACCCTTACAAGCGGACAGATTACATGCAAAATCAGCGTCTAAAATCTGTTCTGAAATTATTGTTTTGCCTAGTTGAAACATGTTGCGAAGATAAAAATTATACGCTAAAAAAAAATGCTAAAAAATTAACTGCTTTTTCAATGCCTTTTAAAAAAAAACAAGACCTTTGTGGCGTTAAAATTTATGTTTATGAACTTTAATATTAAAGAAATCTTCACAGCCTTTATGGTGCTTTTTGCGGTTATTGATATTGTAGGCAACATCCCTATCATTATTGATTTAAGAAAAAAAGCTGGGCATATTCAAAGTGAAAAAGCTTCAGTAATTGCCGGTGTTATAATGATTATTTTTCTGTTTATTGGAGAGAGCATCCTAAAATTGGTTGGAATTGATGTGCATTCTTTTGCTGTTGCTGGCGCATTCATTCTATTGTTCATTGCTTTAGAAATGATCCTTGGAATAACCCTTTACAAACAAGAAGAAGGCTCATCTCTAAATGCGACTGTGTTTCCGCTTGCATTTCCATTAATTGCTGGCCCAGGGAGCTTGACAACCTTATTGTCCCTCCGTTCTGAGTTCCACACTGAGAATATTATTTTGGCCGTTATTATAAATGTTCTTCTAATTTTTATTGTCTTGAAAACATCCGCCAAAATTGAACGTCTAATTGGTCAAAATGGAATTAACATTACGCGAAAAATATTTGGTGTTATCTTACTTGCTATAGCTGTTAAATTATTCACTTCTAACATTAAATTCTTACTATAAAACATGAAAATTACAACGTATATTATTTCAGTAATTGCATTAATTATATTAATTTTTAATGCTACCAAAGTAGATTTTGAAGCGCCCTTAATTAACGACAGTTATACTGCAGTGGTTACTAGTCTTTCTGCTGGCTGTGCTATTTTGATTGCTACGCTTATTAGGGTTGTGCGAAAAATTGACCGCTTGACTAAAAAGTAAGTTTGTAATTATGGTTGAATATGAGCTACTTCTATACCTGCTTTTTCCAAAAACTCAACCCCAGACAAATCTTTGTAAGCTTTGCTGTACACCACGCGAACAATTCCCGCTTGATGAATCAGTTTGCTACAACTTTGGCATGGTGAGAGCGTGATATAGAGTGTTGCCCCTTTACACGACTGAGTAGATGCGGCAACTTTTAAAATGGCATTAGCCTCAGCGTGAAGTACATACCACTTTGTATAGCCTTCTTCGTCTTCGCAAAAATTTTCAAAGCCTGTAGGCGTTCCGTTATAACCATCAGAAATTATCATTCGGTCTTTTACAATTATAGCGCCGACTTGTTTGCGTTGACAATAGGAAAGTTTTGCCCATTCCTTGGCCATTCTCAAATAGGCTTTGTCATATTTTAATTGTTTTTTATGCATAAGAGCGGGAAGTCTATTTTATGAAAATAATGGGCTTTTTATTATTAGGGGCAACATAAGCCCTAAGATAACAGATGAAATCACCATAACCCAATCTCTAGTCGAAAAGCGAAAGATATTTTGAAAGATGAAACTTATAAATAAGACACAAAAAACAATAATCAGTTGTCCAATTTCTATTCCAACTGCAAACTCAATAATGGATAAAAATGTACTCTCAGTGGTGCTGACCAAGCCTTGAAAAGCATTGGCAAAACCGAGGCCGTGGATGAGTCCAAAAAAAAGCACAACTCCAAGCATTAAAAAAGACCTTTTGTCTGTTGGCTTTCCGGAAGTGAATATATTAAAAACTGCTGCAAAAAATATAGTAAGCGGAATAAGCCACTCGGTAACATTGACATTTAGGTTGATAATGTCGTAAACTCCTAGAAGTAAACTCAGTGTGTGCCCCAAAGTAAACATTGAAATCAAGATCAAAAGCCGTTTCCAGTCTTTGAATACATAGGGAAGGGTAAGTAAGGCTACGAACAAAATATGGTCATAGCTACTGAAACTGATAATGTGGTACAATCCCAGTTCAAAAAACTTCAAAAAACTATCGAGCATTGTTTATGTTAATTTTACCAAAAATACTAAAATATTTCAGCTATTTGTTGCTGAATATAAAATAGTTATGGCATGTTTAGTGCCTCTAAGCCACAGTTCAAAAATAATTCATATTCTTGCTCGTCTGGAGTGTAACCAACTGGTGGTGTCAAAACTGTTTTAGCATCAGGACTCATCAACACATAAAAAGGCTGTGAATTGGATTGGAAAAATTCAGTTTGAAAATGTGCCCATTTGTGGCCATAATTTTCGAGAGTACGGGCGCCACCATCTTGCCGCTTTACCGTTAGTTTTTGATTTTCAGGCAATTCTTTTTTGTCATCAACGTAAAGAGAAATCAAAACATAATCCTCTTCAAAATAAGGTTTAATACTAGATTTTGGCCAAATATGCTCCTCCATTTTGCGGCAGTTGACACAAGCATAGCCGGTAAAATCCAAAAGAATGGGCTTGTTGACTTTCTGGGCATATGCTACGCCCTCTTTCAAATCCTTGAAGCAGTTGAAGTTATTTGGGCAATCGTTGGGGTAGAGGAAGCTGTACCCAACAGGTGGTGCCAAACCGCTAAGCAGTGTAAGTGGGGTGAATGTTTTTGTAGATTCGTTGACTCTAAAGCCAGATGCCAAATACACAACAAATGCAAAAACTAGCACGCCTGAACTTAATCTAAAAAAAGATATTTTTTGCAGTGGGCTATCGTGTGGGAATTTTATTTTTCCAATAACATAAAGAGCTAAGCCAAAAAATACAATAATCCAGATGCTCAGGAAGACTTCAATTTTTAAAATCCCCCAATGCTCAACAAGGTCAGCATTGGATAAAAATTTGAATGCCAACGCAAGCTCTAGGAAGCCCAAAATAACTTTTGTAGTGTTAAGCCACCCTCCCGATTTTGGTAGTGCTCTGAGCATGTTTGGGAATGTCGCAAACAAAGCAAAAGGTAGACCTAAAGCAAGGCCAAACCCACCCATACCGGCAGTCAATTGCCAGGCGCCTCCATCAGAGGAAAGTGAGCCTGCCAAAAGAGATCCAAGGATAGGGCCTGTACATGAGAATGACACAATTGAAAGTGTGAGCGCCATGAAAAAGACCCCTAAAATTCCGCCAAAACCTTCCCCTTTACTCGTTACAGAGGTCCAACTTGCCGGCAACGTAAGTTCGTAATAGCCAAAAAATGAAAAGGCAAAAAATACAAAAATGGCAAAGAAAATAATATTGAGCCAAACATTGGTAGAAATTTCATTCAATATATCAGGATTTACAGAGTCCAGAAGATGAAAAGGAGCGCTTAAAATTAGATAAACTAGGACTATAAAAACCCCATATAAAACAGCTTTTATTAAACCTGATTTAGCAGATTCGTCAGCTGCTTTTTTGGTGAAAAAACTGACCGTTAAAGGAATCATTGGAAACACACAAGGGGTCAGCAAAGCTAATAACCCACCCAAAAACCCAAGACCGAATATACGCCATAATGAATTTATCTTGGCAGTGTCTTGAACAATTACATCGCCATTAGAAGAACATGGGACTTGGGATATTAAAATGTCTTTTGGCATTAACCCATATAGAATGTCGTTGGCGTTTTCTGTAATGTTTTTTGGCTTTATTACTGACTGTTCTGATACAAATAAGCCTTGGTTTGGCTTATAGTCAAAAGCAAATGGGTTATCAGGTTTATAGGTACAGCGCGTGTCATCGCAAGTCATATAATCAATATTCCCCGAAAGGGTAAATTCTGATCCAAATACTCTTACACGCTGTCGAAACTGAGCTTGATTATAAAATTTGGAAACCACCATTTCAAAAACAGCATCATACTTGGTGACCTTGTTTGTTGCATCTTCACTTGTTAATCCAATACGCTCAAAACTTGAAGATTCTTCAAATGTGAACACAGTTGGTAATGGCCCTCCTTCCTCAACCTCTTGGGCATATATTGCCCAATTTTCGTCAATATTTGCTGTAAATATGAGATCAAATTCTTTTGGAGAAACGGGTTCAACACTCAATTCCCATTGAACAGGATTTATTATTTGCGCAAATGAGTGAGACAGTACAAAAAAAAGAATTAGACTAAAATGATGCTTCATTTTACAACAGTTTATTTGTTGGCAAAGTACCAAAAAAACAATTAGCCACAATGGTGGTTATGAAGAATAAAATGATAAAATTTCAAATTAAACAAAGTACAGCTTTAACTAGAGTGTGCTAGTATATCGTGGCGCTCTGATCGGTATGCCGATTGGGCATCCGCAATTACTATTCCTGGCTGAGTATTCTCAAAACGATTGATTAGATCTTTTCCTTTAGGTCCAAATTCTTTATTAATATTTCTACTGCTCCAATTTATCATTTCGTAGATTACTGGATACATATCAATCCCTTTGTCAGTTAAATAATAAATTTTTGTTTTTTGATCATTGGGAAGCTTAGTGAATTTAAGCACCCCTTTTTTTGATAACGTTTCTAAGCGATTTGCCAAGATATTAGTCGCTATCTTCTCAGGGGATTTTAAAAACTCTGTAAATGTCTTTTTACCTAAAAACAAATCTCTAATAACCAATAGGGACCATTTGTCGCCTACGATGTCGAGTGCGCTAGCAAGAGGGCAATTTGACCTATTTATTTTCATAACACTGATATAAAGCACAAATTTAAGAATAAAACAAAATATTCAATTTAATTTAACGATAAATTAATAAATGATGAGTGATTTTATTCAAATTATCATAAAAATCCACTTATTGGACTAATTGACTTTTTAAAAAAACTTGGGGCTTATTTTTGCAATGATGGCTATAATAACTTCTCTTTTTGCATTTTTTTAAAAAAATTACCACTGTCTCAAAGACCTAATTGATTTTAATAAAACAAAGACTTACTTGAAACTATATTTTCTTCGTAAGTCTTTGTTTTAATTTGTCGGGATGACAGGATTTGAACCTGCGACCACACGACCCCCAGCCGTGTACGCTAACCGGACTGCGCCACATCCCGTTTTTTGTGAAGCAAATCTATTTATTTTATCTGAATTTCATCGTGATTTTTAAAAAAATACTAACTTTATAAAAAAAATTAAACATGGATAACAACAAACCAACCATACAAATAACAGCCACTGGAAAAGTCGTCGTCACTAATGCCAAGCAAGTGACTCTTTTGGATGCAGAGGGCAAAACTATAACCACAAGAAATCGATTTTCGTTATGTAATTGCGGTAAAACATTAGAGGCCCCATTTTGCGACGGAGCGCATAAAAACTAGTGTTGAACTGAGCTGAAATATTTTTTTCTCAACCAAAAGGACACACGCACCAATAAAATAAGCGCTGGAACTTCTACAAGTGGCCCAATGACCCCCGCAAAGGCTTGACCTGAACTAAGCCCAAAAACACCAATGGCTACAGCAATAGCCAATTCAAAATTATTCCCGGCTGCTGTAAATGCTACAGAAGCGGTCTTATCATAATTAGCCCCCATTGCTTTAGTAAAAAAGAAGCCAATGATAAACATTAGGGCAAAATAGATAAGCAATGGAACTGCAATGACCAATACATCCATTGGAATTTCAACTATAAGCTCTCCTTTCAGCGAAAACATCACTACAATTGTAAATAAAAGAGCAATGAGTGTCATGGGTGAAATCTTTGGTATAAACGTTTGAGTGTACCAAAGTTCCCCTTTAAGTTTAATTAAAATTAAACGACTAAAAATCCCCAATAAAAAAGGGATCCCCAAATAAATTAATACACTTTCTGCAACCACAGCAATAGATATTTCAACAATAGCACCTTCAAAGCCAAAATAGGGCGGAAGAAGTGTGATAAAAATCCATGCATAAAAACTATAAGCGAACACCTGAAATACACTATTGAGTGCCACTAATGCTGCTCCGTATTCTGCATTGCCCTCCGCTAAGTCGTTCCAAACCAAAACCATTGCAATACAACGTGCCAAACCAATAAGAATTAAGCCAACCATGTACTCTGGGTAGTCCTTCAAAAAAGTAATGGCCAGTACAAACATAAGAATCGGGCCAATAACCCAATTCAAAATAAGAGAGATGGATAAAATTTTGGTGTTTTTAAAAACTTTTGGTAGTAGGGCATAATTCACTTTGGCAAGAGGTGGATACATCATAAGAATTAGACCTATTGCAATAGGCAGGTTGGTGGTCCCTTTGCTCATGCTATTTATAATCTCCGGGGCATTTGGTATAAAATAACCCAAACTTACGCCAATACCCATCGCCATGAAAATCCAAAGCGTAAGGTTTTTGTCTAAAAAACTTAATTTTTTTGCAGCCATGATTTATAATTTAATTTTTGAAAAAACGTATTTTAGATCTGTCGCAATTTGTAAACTTCTTTCTTGGTATTTTTTTGTCTGCTGTGGAGTATGATCAAACGCTTTTGGGTCCTCGAAAGTAATGGGGATACGCACTTCTGCACCAGCGATAAAAGGACAGTCTTGATCTGCAGATGAACAAGTCAAAATAGCCGCAAAATCTGACTTAGGATTAAACTTATTGTCAAATTTTTTGGAATAGCCTATAATGGGATGTTCATTGTCCGAATATTTAATAGCATAAATTGGATTACTCCCATCAGCTATAGTTTGTATATCAAACCCTGTGTTTTCCAAAGTTTTGGCTGCCATGGGAAAAAGTGCAGTGGTTTCTGTACCTCCAGAATAACAAAACACATTTTTAATGTTAAAATAATACGCCAACGCCTGTGCCCATGCTTGTGATAGGTGACTGCGGCGCGAATTGTGGGTACAGATAAAATTCAGGCAAATGACCTGTTTTGAATCGACTTTGGATTGGATGTAATCGATCAGTAGCTGAAGGGTGTTCTTACGTGCTGTGGAAACTGATGTTTCATCTAGATCACTAATTTGATGTTCTATTTTTTTTAAAAGCATTTTGGATGTTTTGTGCTATATTTCAATGTTATTTCGAGAGCTTTAACAACAATTTTGAGGGGTCAAATCTTGGTTCAAAAATTCTGAAAGAGTTTGTTTCATTTTGGCCCAATTTTCAGCATGGATACAATAGCAAACACTTGTGCCCGCTACAGTACCTTGGATCAAATCGAGCGATTTTAGCTCCTTGAGGTGTTGTGATATTGTAGCTTGTGCTAATCCTATTTCCAAGACCAAATCGCCGCAGATACAGCTATTTATTTTGAATAAATACTCCAAAATAGCCACACGTGCAGGATGCCCAAGAGCCTTTGAAAAGCGCGCAATTTGGTTATGTTGATCCGAAAATATTTCTGTTTTTGCAGTGCCCATAATTATAAAATTATTCAATTGCAATATTACGATTAATTAAACTAATACCACCCTAAGAAGTATTGTAAATTGAAATAAAAGTTGTAAGTTTATATTGATGAGTAGAAAAACACACATATCTATCTTTGGCCTTTCGTTCTTTACAGCCGTTGTTTTAGGACTTATAAACTATGAAACAAAATCCGTTTCCGGACTTTTATTCACAAAGGAAAATCTTCTAGCTTTAATTATTTATAGCCTTTTGTTTATGGCTATAGCTTACACCGGCGTTTGGATGTATACTGAAGCAAAAGCAATTCTTAAAAAAAAATCGTTTTAGAACTGTATTTTTATTACTTTTAAAATAAAATTAATTTAAACATGAAAAAAATCTTATTCTTATTGGCCGTCATTTCATTTGCATCTTGTCAGAATTCTGGTCAAGAAGCTAAACCTCTTTCAGCTACTGCTGAAGCCATAAAAACGTATAAACTCAACTTCGAATGGCAAAATGGATACGAAGGATGGTCTAAAGTCCCCACAACAGAGGACTACCACATGGTCGCCCCTGGGTTAAATTTGGAGGCAACAGGTGCGGAAGAGATCAATGAAATCATCTTTGGATTCTGTACAGAAACAGAGCTTGTCCAAGAACTGGTAGACATTACAGAGCACGGCAACTACATCACCTGCTATTTAAAACTCACTACAAAAACAGGTGAAAGTTTTGATGGTGTAGAAGTCTTTCAAGTCGATGATCAGGGACGCGTGGCAAAGATCTGGGCGCTTTAATTGACTAATGAACTAGGTATTCAAAAGCCCGCCAATGGCGGGCTTTTTATGTGTTAAAATGTTTGAAAAATAGATTTCCCCACAATGAAAAACCATGATAATTTTTCATTTACAAAAACGGAGTACTGTACTTAAGGAGTTAGATTGAAAACTAAGCCCGCACTAAACTGATGGTGGTTGCCAACATCGGTTACTGCGGTGTCATTAAATTCCCCAACTTTGGAGATGAGTTGCAAGCTAAGTCCTAGTCGATTTGAAAACCAATAGTGTGTTCCACCTATTAAGTTGAGTGTTTCTGAACTAGCTTCATCAATAATATGTATTCCAAACCCAACTCCTAAATAAAGATCAATATTTGTGTTTTTAAAAAGATATTTGTCGATAAAATAATTGGCAGAAAGATCAACAGCATTGTAGCTTCCATCTTGATCGGAAATTTCTGAATCCAATTTATTTGTGGACAAGCTAAGGGCTTATGACCAATTGCGCTCAAGCCTACGTTCGAACTGTAAAAATAGTGGTGAACTAAAATCAATTTGATTAAAATCATTTGGAATTACTCCTTTGTTCGAATTGTCAATTGCATTGACTCCTACTGTTAGTAATGAAACACGGTCTGTTCGCTGATTTGATTGGGCGTTAACTTGAATTAAAGCAGCGAAGAATAGGATAAGTAAAAATTGCTTTTACATTAAATTGGTTGTTTTGGTTTGACTACAAATATATTGATTTTTACTACAATTTTGACATCCAAGCAATATGCTTTTTGCCCAGTAGTTCAGAAATATAGCAATAATGCTAGGCTAAAGTAGTTTGCTCCTCGAAATTTGCAGAGAGCTGGTGAAGAAAAGCTTTCGGCAAACCCAATAATCAAGCAAAAGAAAAAACCCACCAATATATAGTGGGTTAATATCAGGATTTAGCAGTGCTCCTTAAATTAAATTTAACGCTTATAACTACCTTCTATTTGGCTAGGTATACTACTCACATCAAACCAGTCTGCAAATTCATAAATTTTTCCATCCGAATTAAAACGAACAACACCCATCCATTTGTAAGCTACTTCGGCACCAGAAACTGGGTCAGTAAAAGACCAATTACCATAGACTCTCATGCCGTCGGGTGAAGCTTCTGTTTTTTCAGAAGAATAAAGACTCCCACCGTAGTAGACGTCGTCAGTAAACTTGATATTATCGAAAGTCCCAATATAAAAATTAACTGCTGCTGTTAGATCTGATTTGGTCTTGTTAACATTCATAAGAGCTTCTGGATTATTCCATTTTAAGGAATCCGCAAAAATACGCATTACTTTTTCTGGTTCTTCCGAGCTAAAGCCGCTTATGGCTGTTTTCCAATTTTCAACATGTTGGTTAAATACCGCTGTATCTTCAGATGAAGGCACAGCCTCATTAGTGGTTTGATTAGCGCAGCTCGCCAAAAAAGCAATTGACAAAAAAGTTATACATAATTTCTTCATTAGTTAGGTTTTAAAGTTAATATTTCAAATATAGATTTTTAAATTTTGATTTGCAATCATTGGTTAGGAATTAGAAAAAAGATACCCACCTTGGGCATTCATCTATAAATGTATCTCTAACCTACTTAAGAGGTTTGGAAATAGCTGAACTAAAAGAAGAAGATATGCGTATGGTTTAGATTTTGATTTTAGTGGAATTAATTTTAAGCAATGTGTTTCCGTCTTTGTCTTTCATAATAATTTCTGAATTAATAACTTCTTCTGATGCAATACTTTCAATAATTTGACCAACGATTCCATTTCCCGAAAAATCTATAAAATCCCAAGTCATAGTTTTGTCTTTCTTATTCCATTCTCCAATCCAAAAAGTATTAGCACCATCATTTTTAAATTCCCATCTATTGAATTTTTTTGAGTTTTGGTCGTAACAAATAATATGTTTTGATGTGTTATCTCCATTATTAATGTTTATCTCAAGGTAATTGTTGGAAAGTATTAAACTTGAGCTTGTTCTCCCACGAGTTTTAACGCTTTCTCGTATCCATACAGATTCTTCAAAAACTGCACTGTTTTTCCATTGCCCTTCCCATTTTGTCAAAACATCGAATGCTTCATTAACAGATAATGACTGGGCATTGGAGTAAGTAATGCCTAAAACAATTAAAGCTAACAACAAAAATTTCTTCATAATTAAAATGTTTATATTCTCAAAGGTAAGAAATATAAGTCTAATCTACTTAAGAGGTTTAGAAATAGCTGAACTGAAAGAAGAAGATATGCCAAACATAAAAACCCCTGCTAAAAGCAAGGGCTTGTATTAAATTGATAAATAATTAAATAACTAAAACGCCCGAACAGCACGTACAGCTTTTTCATAAGTAGTTGGGTGGTTTGCTCCAGGGCTATATGAAGAAGTTCCAAAACCATTTGCCATATTAACAAAATATGCATTAGCGTAATCACGTTGAGTGGAACTCCAATAATCATTACCGCCCCACATAGGAGAAATATTTGCTTTAGCTAAATAAATTAATTCCAACTCTCTAATAGTGGGTAAGCGCCAATCCATAAATTTAGTGCCGTTAGTATCGTGTTTTGTAACATCATTTAAAAGATTATCAATTGGATACCATTTAGATAGACCTTGGTCTTGCATTGCAACCACCAATCCGTGTTTACCTCCATCACGGACTTCAATTACAAACCCACCTAACTCTGCATAAAACGTATTAAGGTCATATGTAGGAGTAGAAGAAGTCGCTGGAGTTGTCCACGAAAGTGTTCCGGAACCATCTGTTGCTAAAACCTGTCCATTTTCTCCATCTGTATTTGGATAGGTGTTTCCACTTGCAATTAAAGTTGGAATGGTTACCGTCCCTGTAAAGGCTGGCGAAGCAATATCTGTCTTTAGATTCAATGCCGCTAGAGTCGCTACAGATACTGGTTTGTTGTTATCACTAGTATTGTCAATATTGCCCAAGCCTACCATTTCTTTATTAATTTCAATAATATTGCCGTTGACACCTAATTGTGCGTAACTCAACACTGTAAAAAGCATCAAAACTATTACTGTTATTTTTTTCATCTTAGTATTTTAAAAGTGTAATTGGTTTCAAGTTCAAATATAATGACTTTTATTTAAACCTATTTACGTGGCTTAGAAATAGCTGAACTGAAAGAAGGCGGTGCTGATAGTTTAGGTATGTTAATTATTTGTTTAATAAAACCCTGTAAATCAGCATAA